>Ga0194116_10005280_pt1 | contig 14301 bp, 9 predicted proteins | sample TA2MahsurfametaG_4_FD_148617 | JGI IMG/M metagenome (GOLD analysis project Ga0194116, IMG submission 148617) | Freshwater microbial communities from Lake Tanganyika, Tanzania - TA2015008 Mahale S9 surface | ecosystem: Environmental > Aquatic > Freshwater > Lake | place: Tanzania: Lake Tanganyika... | reverse complement strand
TCATCTACGGCCAAACGCAAAAGAAGCTTAGAATATGGATGATACAGTTTAATCTTATACAGCTCTTCTTCGCAATCAAAGGTCATCATATCAACATCATTGGCGCGAGCGTATTTTATTTGCGAAGACATTTTGCAAGGATTGGCGAAGATGATTTTATCAGGGTCATCAGTGTATTCTATGACAGACTTGATTTCATTCTCCGAGGCACAATCAAAGTAAGTCCCGAGGCAACATAGTAAATCCAGGATTACAGGATTAGGATTGCATTTGACGGCATAATAAGGCTTAATATTCGGAAAATTAGTAATCCATTTCTCATATAATTTAATAATTTCCCCCAAGTCTATAATATAGAATGGCTGTTCGCTCTGATTATTTTTAAGAAAATCATTTATAATATCATAAGTGGTATATTCCATACTAAATAACTTAACATTGTATTTCTCCAAAAGCTGATTATTAAAACTCATTACTTTTAATTATTTTTTATTTATTAGTTTAATTGCCTCATTTGTTTATATGATATTATATGTTGTGGATATTAGGCATTTTTCCAGAAGTCTTCAGCGGTAATAAATTGCATTCCCATTCTAATAGCAGTAGTTTCATCTGTTTTTCTATCTCCTACAAAGATACATTTGGAAGGATTTAATTTCAGGGTTTCTACGAAGTTTACAACTTGCCCTACCTGCGGTTTTCTACAATAACAGCTTAGCGGAAAGGCACTATGTTGACAATAAGTTATATTGAAGTCTTTTTCAGTCAATCCAAGCATCTCGCGAGTCTTATTCATACACGCGATGACTTGATTTTCACTAACAATACCCTTAGAAATACCTGACTGATTACTTATACCGAGCAGTTTATATTTTTGTTTTAGAAGAGACTTCAATCTAGCTCTCTGTTCTTCCAAAGATATAATCTTCATCGGCTCAACTTCTTCGGGAATTACGGGATATTTATGTTTAAGATGTTCGGTATGTCTCAGAGTCCCGTCTATATCAAAAAATACTGCCTTATTTCTGTATTTTCGCCCATCCCATTTAATAGATGGTGCATCTACTGTTATTACATTTGAAAATCCCTCGGCAATTTTTGGAATCTCTATCTTTTTTCGCATAGCAAACAGAGTAGCCGGCGGGAATACATTAGGGTCTTTGTAAGCCTCTGTATTTTTTTCTGCCTTACCTGTCATATAAATCTCCTTATATCTATCAAACATCCTATGTAATGTTTTAACTTGGCTATCTTCTATTGTATTTACAATATGATGGGCTTCTATGGGAACATTTAAGCTCTGTGCTAATTTTATAAAAGGCTTTCTAGTATCTATCGTAATATTTGTATTATCTATAATTATTTTATAGTTATTTTCAGATTCTAAAAGTTCCTTCAATTTAGGTAAAATATCAGCTATTGCACCACCTAATGTATCGCGTGATAATATGATTCCATTTTTAGAATATTTTGCTGCTAATTTTTTTGAATATGTAGATTTACCAGATGCAGGAAATCCAACAATAACTATGATTTTTTTTCCTTTATCCATAGTTATGATATTAAGATATATCTGCTTTAGTTTCTATATACAATCATTTTTTTTAAATACTAAAAATGCTCTATATTTTACAATATAACTGAAATATTGATTAAAATCTATAAAATATAATCGTCTAACCAACCAGACCACTACAGAGCACCTCATCAGTGCTAACACAGTCCGCAAGCCAAAGCCCGTAAGCCAGAGCCCAGAAAAGAAATATATTGATATTTCAGTATGTTTAAGGATAATTATTTGACAGAGATGCCTGTTGATGTTCTTGAATTGATCGATATGTATTGGCGTCAAGATGATTACACAGTCCATGTCAAGACCGAGAGAGATCATTTTAGCTGGCGATACAATAGTTTCATTGACGACAGAATGCACAAGAACATATGCCGTTTGGATTATCAATACAAGGCTACAGAGAATACAAAAGCCTTAACACATCGTGAGAAGATTGCTGCTGAAAAGCTGAAAAATCACATTGATGATATTATTAAATATATGAAGATGCCAAAAGTCAAGAAAATCCTCAGAAATAACAGAATTTATAATGCCAAGAAAGTATATGAGCGGAACAATCCGGAAAATAACAGCCCTAAATTTAATTACGAGAAAGCCTTGCTATCTCAATATATATTCTCGGCATATTATCCCGTCGTATATGCAGTAAGAATTGAGAGGTAATATGTTGCTATACGAAGGCTCCCGAAGCGCTTCCTTGTATATCATTATGTATTTTTATATTTTTGTATCAGCAATTAAAAATTGACAAGGCTTATGTGTATATAATACTATATAATAAGACAAATACATCACAGTTTAAGATAAAAAAGATAATGTTTAAGGAAAATTATCTTCATGACCTTCCAAGAGATATTCAAGAAATGATTATAGATATTTCTAAGCGCCAATATTGTGATATATATATATCATTTTGGAATAATTACAGATATACGAAATACCGCTTTATTAGCAAGAGAATGGACAGAAGAATCCTTAAATACAGTAAAACTATTAAAAATGTGGAGATTGATTCTGAACAATATGTGAATATAGATAGTTATGCTTTATCTATCTTGAAATCTCATATAACAGGATTGGTATCAAACTTAAAAAAAGAGGCAATTAGAAAAATCCTATATGACAACAACATATATGATGCAAAAATAACATATATAAATAAATATGCGAGTAATAAGTGTACAATAGATGATTATGAAAAAGCGTTGCTAATTGAAATAATTTATTATAACTATTATTACAAGGTATTTATTACAGAACACGATATATAATATCTAACATTTATTTAATATTCAAGTTGCGCTGAAGAGCCGCCTTTTTTTCCGCCAGTCTTCATTAAAGAGTCAGTGAAAGAACCCAATGCATTAGCGGAATCAGCTATAGCATCACCACCTTTACGATAGTGTTTTTTAGATTTAGAGGCCTTATTTCTTTTTTTGCGTCTTCCGCCGTCTTGAGATAGATCCTGGAATTCTTCAAGAGATTTATCTTGGAATTCTTCAAGAGATTGACCGCCTCTGTAGCCGCCCATTGATAGCATTTTGGAGAAGTCAAAAGTCATTGCATTCCCACCTTGTTTTTTACCTCCTTGTTTTTGGTAGCTGCTGCCACCTTTTTTTGCAGCTAAAGACGAATCAGCTTCGTTATGATTGCCTGAGGGAGGCATATCTTGGGAATGTGCCGCGGTAGGTACAACAGAAGTATCTGACTTAGCTGGTGTCGCAGGATGCGGTACATCTACAGCCCCCTTTTTTTTTTCGGTAATTTTGTCGCTATTTTCCATATTGGCAAAAAACTCTTCGAGGAATCCGCCATATTTTTTTGCGGATTTTGAACGCGCCTTTTTGGCCTTCATAGGCTTGGCGGCAGACTTGGCGGCAGGCTTGGCGGCAGACTTGGCGGCAGACTTGGCGGCAGCTTTTTTGCATAATTTGATGTAGTTTTCTACGGTTCTCATTTTTCTAAAACCTTTAACATATAATTTGGTTCCATTTGGTTTCTTATAAATGCATTTTTTTTTACCTTCAATAACTTTAGTTTTGACTTTTTCGTATCCAGCGACACTCATTCAATTATTCTTCTATAAAATAAAGAAGAAAATAAAAAAATATAATAAATAAATAAGAAAATTAAAATTTCATATGTTAAATTACAATACAATGAGCGTAGAAGAGAATGTGCAATATATTTATTTATCTATTTTCATTATGTTAGTAATAGTAATAATATTATTTTATTTGAAAGAAACAAACCGAAAACATTATAAATTGTTTGAAGAATATGGAGAAACGAGAGGAGGAATAAAGATATATTCTAAGCAAGAATTAAAATTAGATGCCACACCTCAATTTTATCCCAGTGAAGGTGCGACAGTAACCCTCAGACCCTGTGAAATAAGATTTAACAAAAACGGTTCAAGTAAATACATTTTTAAAGACGGTTGGAAGGAAATAGCAACTATTAATAATAATACAATAGATAATAGCATAGATTTGCCATATGCTAAAAAGATACTAACAAAGGAAGGTGCTAATAAATCGGATTTCAATAATTTCAGTGAAGAAAGTAGATGTTTTAAGTTAAGAAATGAAGATAATGATTTGAATACACATAAATACTCGCAAAATGCCCTTATATCATATAATAATAATAAATATACCACATTACAAACGGCAAATGGTGACAAAAAGGAATATATACAGATGAATTTTAATCCCTCGCTCTCCGAAGAAACGGACTATTATAAATATGCTATTGAAAGCGTGTGTAGCTATAGTTATGATACTATTCTAACGCCGCACTTGAAAAATGTAGTCTTATATCGCTTATTTATAGATGACGAAAATATTATTCAGAGCATTGATAAAATTGAAATAAACGCAGCTAACAATAACATATTTGAAATAAGACCCTTTTCTCTCACGGAATTATTAGATACCAGTTCTACATCATATTATTACGATACTAATAGCAAGGCTTTCAAATTTAAAATCAATAAAAACGACAAGGTACTTAATATAACGATATACAAGTTTGAAAGAAACCTTTTGTGTGATAAAGAAGAAATAATTTCATATGATAAATTGATAACAGATGATACCAAGCTTAATACGGTTGCTCTAATAAACATAGATAAACTTATTGAGCCTATTGTTATAAATGATACCGAACTTACTCCAGATATTCTGGATAAATTTAGAACACGAACAACAAATAATAATTATGTACCAAAGAATTTTACAGATAAAGAAAAAATCTTAGAAATTATAAAAAATCACATAGATACTCGCATAGATTCCTTGAATGTTCCTATAATAAAAGAAATAGCCGTAAAAAATGCCGAGCTAAAAGAATTGGAGAAGGTGAAAAATGTTTTTGCAGAAAAGATATCTACCATAGATAAGTATATAATAAATATAATTACGGTTGATGATCTGAATTACGATGAGGAGACTAAGAATTTCATGATTAAATATTTAAAGCCCGGGAAAATATCTTATCAAAAATATGTTGAAAAGAAAATATTAGAACCTAAAATAAACGGTGACGAATTAAAGGCAGCTCTCAAAGATAATACAAAAACTATTGATTACTCTTTTGGAGGCAAAGGACAAATACTGGCGATGCCTCATTTTCCGGACACTTATAAAATTGATAACTTAAGCCAAAAACTATCTCACGGTGGCTGGACTATAGAATCATCATTAAAAATACTACCAAATCAGGGACTCGGCAGTATATTAAGCACACAACGCCTAAAAACGCAAACAACAACAATAATACAGCAACAACAAGTAGTAGAGAAAGTTATTTTTTACCAAGGTAACAATTTTAGTGGAAATATAAAACACGAAGCAACCGGGCAAATTTGGGAATATGTAGGGTGGATGCAATTTGGTTCTGTTATAGTTCCAGAAGGCTGGACTGTTAATTTTTATGGGGTGGTAAAGGCGCGAAATTATTATGAGTCTGATTATTATGATTCTGTTTATAAAATAGATAGAAGTATAACGCACAATACATATATGAATACGAAGAATCAAGGCGACTATGTGTGGATAACTTGTAATAGATCTAATTGTAGTAAACCAATTGTTAAAGCAGTAAAAAAAGATATATATCATAACAGTGCTTATGGAGCTAATGGGATTAATCCTGAGATAACTATAACGATGTCAGCGGTCAATTTTATAACAGGTTTTGAATTTTATGGCATAAACGGGCTATATAATACATCTTGTAATGCTAAAAATATAGATGTATTTGGGAAATATCAAAAAGCAAATGGATCTTGGATAACTACAAAAGTATTAACATTCATTTTGCCGAATAGTGCCAGTTGGGATTACTCGCCATTTTACAAATTGAATATACCGGGCGATTATAAGCAGCTTGTATTTAAAATAATAAATAATTGGGGAGACAGAAGTTCAACGAAAATAGGAAGTATTACTTTATACCACAATCCCGTTACAACTGATGCGAAAAGTATGAATTTGCCAACTGACATACCTGTTAAAATAAATGGGATTAATCATAATCTAATAGCTGGCGATTATAATATGAGTGCCGATGTAAGAAATAAAATCTATACTTTGACTCATAAGCAAACCGGTAGGGAAATTATAAAATTGGTGAATTCCAATAATCTCGTAATAACTTACGGCGTACCAAAAGATATGGATTCATTATTGAAACACAATAAGGAAAATGTATCATATGCCAAAATTAAGAATGAAATACAAGAGAAAGATATTACAGACAATTTGATATTGTTGACGACTAATAAAGACCTGGATACATATGAAACATACAAGATAAAGGCTTATGTGTATAATAATACAAATTATAGGCCTAATATTAAACTGTATGATTCAGCTAAGAAAGAGATAAGTAACAAAAAATACAAGGTGCTTATGAATGATTACCCTAAAAATAAAAATGTAATTATAGTACTTGATATATATATAATTGTAGATATATCAATAACTGGCAAGATATATTTAAAATCTACTAAGAATAACAACGATTTATTTGAATATAATAAAAAAAGTGTTAGAGATATTAATACTGCTGTAAATAAAAGTATAGATGATTCTAAAAATGCTAAGAATCTCAATGATTTAAAAGACATTTTTGATATAACTGATAAGGAAGATGAAATAGATGATTTAGAATTATCATTGGTAAAAAAGAGTACCTTAAAAAAGGATGCTTCCGGCAAAAACATATTAAGTATTAGAAGAGATATTGAAGAGTACACTGATGATATAACAATAAATAAACTGAAAACAACCTATAATAATATGGTAAATATAGATAACTTAGATGATGATAATAATGCCAAGGTATATCATAATGAAATAAATATTTCTGAAGCCATAAGCACAACTATCACAAACAAAGATAAATATAAGAAATATATATCATATCAAGATGTTCCTTCTAATTTAAGAACGCCCGGTATAAAAGAAGTGCAAAGCAATGAGATATACAATGTAAAAGATTATGCCGAAAAATACATATATTTTACTGTCAAAAAATAAATAGAAGAATAGGAATATACTATTACTAATACTACTTGCTAACTCTTTAATAATTATATATATATATATTAGAATTGATAATATAAAATGGATAAAATGAGAAAGAAAAGTTCTGGTAAAGATTCTTCTAAATCAGCAAGAAGTACAAAATCTGCTTCTGCACCACCCCGCTCATCCGCTTCAAAAACATCTGACGCTAAAATTATAACAAAAAATTTTATGAAAGGATTGATGACTACAGATGAGCTTATGAAAAAAAAGGAATATGAAAATAAAGGGCTCGTTAGATTGAGAGCTGTATTATCTCCTAGATATTTTATGATATTTAATCCAAAAATGCATATTAATAATGAGTTTGTTAAAATAGCATGAGGATTAAAAAAGACAAATAATAATGTGGTAAGATTTTAGGAAAAATTAAGGGGGGATTATATTTTTTATTTTTAATTTTTTATTTTTAATTTTTTATTTTTATTTTTATTTTTTGACCATTTCCAGTAGTTAATAATAACTCTATTTAAAAATTTGCGAAAATTGATGTTTGTAAGAGTAAAAAATTCATAATTCTTTATTTGATCATATTCATTCATATCTTTGAACGGTGAGCTTGTGGAAGTTATATCTTTATTTATATCTTTATATAGAAGTGCTGCTTCTTGGTCCATTAGTTTTAAGAATGTACTTTCGTATATGTTAAGAGTCCTTCCATCAAATATATTCTGTATATTAATATCATTGAATTCAATAGCTCTTAAATCATATGTTGGTATTCCAGGAGCATTGAGAGTATCTTCCCATTCTATTATTTTGTGTATTCTTGTTAAGTTACATAATAAAAGGAATTTTATTACATTACGATAGGCTTCTACTCCGGTACCACATTTATCAATTACGCATGTAACCATATTCTCATCTCCATCAAGAAGAGCAACAAAATAACCGCGCGGATTATTTGCTGCTCTTCCAGTACTAGGGTCAAATACTAAATTATAATCATCCCATAATTCATCTAAATCTCTAAACCCTTTTTCCTTAGACATTATCAATACTGAAAAGGGTATTTTTTTTCTTTCAGCATCTCTGTGTTTTATCCAAGAAGGAACAAATTTATAAGATGTATAAGATTTATAAGATGTATAAGATGTATAAGATGGTAGCAACTTATTAACATCATCATCACCTTTACTATCATCATCAATAATAATTTCAAGATTCTCTTCAATTGTCCTTTCTTCTTCAGTCATATCATATATAGAAGTTCGTCGTGTATTAGGGGGTCTAATAGCAGCACCCGCTTCATCAGGTTGAAAAATTTTGTATCCCTTTCGTTTAAGATTATTATATTTACCCGACATAATATATATAATTCTATTTAACACACATATAATAAATTAGAATAAATTTAATTATAATTCTTTGTACATATAAGTTTCTTTAAGGGTATATCCGTGTTTTCTATAATAATTTCTTACACCTGTTCCGCTAATAATAGCAATTTTTGTATATCCCTGTTCTTTTGAGATTCTCTCAGCTTCTTCTATCAATCTTTTTCCATATCCTTTGTGTTGATAAGATGCTTCAATATTATTTCCGACATTGCTAAGATTTGAATAAACGTGTAGCTCGCGAATAAGTGCACAATCGTGCAATATAGGAAGCTGTGTGGCTTTATCTATGCTTATTGCATCGGCAAGGCGAAGCCTAATAAATCCAATTAAGTATTTGCCGGCAGATTCAAAGGATATAAAATATTCTGTGCCACCACTTGCGATATATGATTTAATATCAAGATTAATGCTTGAAGGATTCACGCTCACATCTTTAATCTCTCGGCATCTAATGCAATTACAACACCAATTGTTCTTTTTCATATCATCTTGCAATAATTGGCGCATATTTACATATTCGTGCTTATATCCACCAGAGATATAGGTAGATGGGATATCTCTTATAATTCGGTTGAGCCTCTTCCATTTCTGTACTTTTTTCTTAAACTCCTTAATCAATTCGTAAAGCAAGGCATCGCTGTATGGCTTATATTCTCCACTATCATACCATTCTTTAATTTGCGTCCAAGGAACAATGGCTGTCGGATATATTTTATATTGGTCTACTTGCAGTCTCTCGTCATACAAGGAGGCTTCAAGCATTTCTTTATCCATCTCGTAAGAAGAGCCAGGTAAATTAGGCATTAAATGAATATCAATTTTATATCCATTATCCTTGAGAAGTTTAATTGCCTGATAGACCTTTTCTATTGAATGTCCTCTCTTAATTTTTTTTAGGACATCGTTATGTGTATGCTGAACCCCGAGTTGAACGCGAGTACAATTATATTTCCGGAACTCTATTATTTCCGCGAGACTGATACAATCAGGGCGTGTTTCAAGTGTAAGGCCTATAATATGAATTTTGGCATTCTCATTCAAGGATATCTCTTGTTCTAATGAAAGCATCTCGCGTTTTTCATAATATGTATTTGCTGCATAATAAGTTGCTGTTATAAAATAATCCTTATAATTTTTATGATAATTAGACCAAGTTCCACCTAATACTATAATTTCCAATTTATCTACAATATGCCCCATATTAATCAGAGCATCCACGCGTGAATTAAATTGTAATACTGGGTCAAACTTGTTATCATTAGCTCTTAGAACAGCTGGTTCAGTATAAAGATATGAGCGTGGTTGATCCACCCAATTATTACCAGCGTGTGCTTTTTCATTTGGACAATAAGCACAATTATGGCGACAGCTGAACTTGCCAACTACTTTATTTCCTTCGTCGTCTATATATTCAGGAGTACCTGAAGTTAATATAGTAATTACTATGACACCTGAATTGGATTTATTTTTTTTCTTGGTAATAAGATTTTTAATAGTAAGATTATCAATATTCAGAGATTTATAGAAATAAATAAGATTAGATTTTGACAAAGATACCTTGATAGTTTTCTGAATATGCTTTTGAAACTTCGTGATATCGTCACAAGTCTTAATATTCTCTATATTTTTCAAAAACTCAACTGAAATGCTGTTATATTCCTCGTCACTATATGTCCTGTTCTTGTGATTATTATTATGCCTAACAATATTCTCAATATCAGCAATATTTTGATTATTAGTATCCATAATAATGACAATAACAATCTATTATCATAATATATATCATATTAAATCAATTTTTATTCTAAATGATTGAAGCTATGTGCTATACTCTAGGTGATATAAAAGGCTGTATGAAGGGTTATTGTGAGACTTGCGTGCTATTTGTAATACCATAATGATGACCTAAAAAGAAACTGAATATTCATATTTTTTCATTTTTTAAAATTTGAGTACATCTTTCTGTTTTTTCTAAAATTTCAAAAGTTTTTTGGAAATTACAAAATAATTCAAGAGATGTACTCAAATTTTAATTTTCAAATTTTTAAAAAATCAGTGTTTCAAAAAAAATGCTGTAATTTATTTAATTATATATATTATGATATTCAAGAGATATTCAAGATATAAGAGTTATGTTAGTGAATTACAAATGCTTTAATATACCATTCCACAGTAGCTCCACAGTAGAATATAATAATAAATTGTAGCATTTTCCCCTCTAAAAATATTGAGAATATAACTATAACTACCTCCCGGATGAACTTTAGAAAAGGCTTTCAAATCGTATTATGGCATCTCCTAAAATTATCTCGGTTATGTAGATATAAATAATAATATATAAATTTATATATAAAATTGAGAGATATGACTGAATATTATATATATTTAAATGCTCCAGGTGCTTGTGATGATCCAATAATATTTAAAAAAATATTTGAGAAAACTGCTAAATTTAAAAATTTTGAATTTACAAATGATTATGATAAAGCAAATGTTTTACTAGAGTCTATATATAATACCAAGATGTATAATAATAAAAAATGGAGATATAAAATATTGTGGTCTGCTGAACCTTGTATAACTGATGAAGAAAATTATGATTTAATATTATTTTCAAGAACGACGAATAAAAATATAGTAGATTATCCATTTTACATATATTATATGCATTTTTATGATAATAAATATAATATATTAAATAGATTGATTGAGCGCCCAATAATAACAAAAATACCTGATAAATTCTGTTGTTTTATAGTATCTAATGGAGTCTGTGCTGTAAGAAACAACATGTTTCATCTTTTAAATAGCTATAAGAAGGTGGAATCTCTAGGCAGATATTGTAATAATATGAATTTTGTATTAGAACACAAATGGTGGACGGAAGAATTTAGAGATTATATTAGTAATTATAAGTTTATAATCTGTTTTGAAAATAACAAGGAAGACGAATATTGCAATACTTATTCAACAGAAAAAATAATAAACCCATATCTATCACGAATTATACCTATATACTGGGGTGCTAATCACATACACAAAGTGCTATCACAAAACTCTATGTTATATTTAGAAGATGATAGTATAGAATCATATCAAAAAATAATTAATGAAATTATAGAATTAGATAATGACGATAATAAATATTTAGAATTTGTAAATCGCCCAGTAATAACAGATTTAACATATTATAATGAAAATTATACATTTGAAGCAATTGCTGCAAAAATAGACAATGCATTATGATATAAGTCATAATATAATAGAATTACATAATAGCATAATTTTATATTTATTTTAATCACATTTTTTTTGATTTTTATAGTATTGTATTACCATAATAATAACCTAAAAAGACACTGAAATTTTCTAAATTTTGAAAAATAAAATTTGAGTACATCTTTCTATTTTTTCTAAAATTTCAAAAGTTTTTTGGAAATTACAAAATAATTCAAGAGATGTACTCAAAATTCAAAAATGAAAAATAAAAATATTCAGTGTCTCAAAAATTGCTGAATTAATCTAAGTATTTTAATAATAATTTGGGAACTTGCCTCCTTGACTCAGGCTATAGTCAAGGTGATAGAGATGGTATATAATTAGAGTAATTTTAACATATCAGCTTCTGTTATCCATTTCTCGTCATATTCAAAACCTTTGGCATATGATATGAAATACTTTGTACCCTTAGCTCTCTTACCCCCTTTATTATATATCACATTCTTTATCCAATAATTATTTTTTAATTGTAAGCCAATATATTTGTCATACTTAGAAGAGTGCTTATTTGGTTTGTCAGGCTTGTCAAGTTTTGTCTCTTTATTTTTTATAATATAGTCATATTTTTGGTTGTCTTGTAATATACCGTGTACTTGTATGTCGCCGTTGAGATATAATAAAACTTCACTTACAGCATTTCCACGATTATCAATTCCCCATTTAGATCTATGTCCCTTATTGCTATATGAAGTGTCAGCACTGACAGCTGTTAATTTTTTACTGCGAAGAACAAGCGGGCAATCGCCATGTGGTCTATGTCCTGATATAATACTGTGAATACCTCCCTTATTTAAATACTTTATAACATTGGCATTTATATATTGTCCATTCCCGTTTTTAAGATTATCAGAATAAACTACTGTTTTATTGTCAGAAGGAACAGCGTAATCTATTATTTTATATCCTTTGCGTTTCTTGCTTATTCCTCCATATTCAGGATTTGCTATATATTCTTTTAAATCTTTATGAAACCACTTATTAAGACCATAAACCCACTTATTTACATCATCAACTATATTTTTACTATTAGGAATATAACCAATATTATGTTTATTAATGGCACCATGAACAAAAATATGTTCCCCAAATATATAAGCTATCTTGCCATTTTTTAAGTATTTAAGCATATAGTTATCATTTGTATTTTTGATATTCTTAGGATTGGGAGATACAGAGTTCAAGAAACTCGTAATTATATCACTATCGCTAATTAATTCGGGACTTTTATTTAATATAATTGAAAGTTCTTTTCTCCTTTTGGAAAAGGAATCATTTGAACCCATAGTATAATCCAATATATATTTTAATCGGCTAACTGTATCAATCTTGAAGTTATTATCCTTCAGATATTTTCTCAATGTAATTCTCTCATCCTCATTAACCCAATAAGGGAAATTATCGTATTTTGCCAAATATTTACTTTCCGCTTTTGCCGCTTTTGCCGCTTTTGCCGCTTTTGCCGCCGTTTCTCCAGCTTTGCCATATATTTTTTCAGATAACTCTGAAGATATGCGTATCTTATTAGCATCCCTATTTCCTATTATAAACTCTACACGATCCGGATATTCTTCCTTAAATTTTAATAATAAATTGACAAATCTTATATCACCTATTCCACGATCCTGACAATCACCGCCGAAGACGAACATAGTGTCTTTTTCTTTAAAGCGTAATCTATTTTTTTTAGAATCCACCCATTCAATAACCTTTGATATTCTAACATATTTTTCAAAAAAATCAAGATTACCTTCAACATCCGTAATATACGCACATACACTCACCTGTCTTTTACCACCCCCTTTAGTACCACCAGCACCATGAACAGGAGAATCAGAAGCATTCGCAGTAGCAGCTTTATCATCTTCCTCGACAGCTTTTGTTTCATACAACTCTCCAATTAATTTATCTAACTTGCCATATAATTCATCGCCAATATTATTTTTTTTGCATTCAATTAAATCATTGCAAAATACTATATAATTATTTATAAAATAATATAGGATTTTTGTTTTAATATTAAATATAATATTTTCAATATAAATTTTATATGAAGTAATATTACTATGTTCTGATGATGTTTTATCTTTGTTTGAATTAGTACTATTTTGTTCAAATTTTGGCAATATATTATTTTTTATATTTTCAAAAAACACTTTTATTTTAACTAAGAATTCGTCATATTGCCTAATCTTTTTTTCAATCGTCTCTATCCTTTTTTTAATCTTGTCTATATCTTTCTTTAAATCATTTCTTTTTATCTTACAATCCCTTATATCTCTGATATATTCAGCATAGTTATTATTTAATTTTTTAATTTCTTTTTTAAGATCAAGTTCTTCTTTATTTCCACCGGCTTCGCCTTCTCCGCCTGCTTCGCCTTCTCCGCCTGTTCCGCCTGCTTCGCCTTCTCCTCCTGCTTCGCCTTCTCCGCCTGTTCCGCCTGCTTCGCCTGTTCCGCCTGCTTCGCCTTCTCCGCCTGCTTCGCCTTCTCCGCCTGTTCCGCCTGCTTCGCCTG
>Ga0194116_10005267_pt1 | contig 14328 bp, 14 predicted proteins | sample TA2MahsurfametaG_4_FD_148617 | JGI IMG/M metagenome (GOLD analysis project Ga0194116, IMG submission 148617) | Freshwater microbial communities from Lake Tanganyika, Tanzania - TA2015008 Mahale S9 surface | ecosystem: Environmental > Aquatic > Freshwater > Lake | place: Tanzania: Lake... | reverse complement strand
CAATTAAAATTAAAAAATTATCTTATAATCTATTTTAATTATAATTTCTATTAAACATTTCAAATTGAATAGATTCAAATTTTAAATTCATTTTATATTTTATGGATTTTTCATAATTTGTTATTATGATAATAATTTAAAAAGATAATTTTTAGTATTATTAGTTTATACAAATTTTTTAAATTTTATAATTTAATATGAAGTTCAAAAATTTTTACTCGAATTGCTTTATTGTTTTATTCTTACTTGCAATACTTTTGATTAAGCTCACATTCTGTTATCAAGAGGATGTAAAAAGGATTTTTTTAAATAAATTCTCTTTAAATATTTTATTAGATTGAATCTTTTTAGTTAATAAATAACTTACAAATTCCAAATACTTATAATCAAGAAAGCCAAGTGTATCAAATAAACCCTGCTTTAAACTCGAATTCAATCCCGCTATTAAATCAATTAAACTTAAATAGTCTAATTAACAGTAATCAATCAAGTGCTTCAGAGAATAATAATATTCTAAATTCTATTATGTTACAAAATGAAAAAGTAAATAAATGAGCTAGAATTTTTAATTTAGTATTTGAACTCAAAATTATATCAGAATAAAAATGAAAATAGCAAAAATGGAATTATACCAAATACATTTACTGATTTCCCAATTAGAACAAATTTAAACATTCAGAAAAATCAAGATTTTCTAAAATATATCCAAATTTTATCTCAATTGAATAAAAATAATCAAAATCAAAATAATATAAACAATCCATTAAATTTCAGTAATAATTTGAATAATATATTCAGCAATAATAATAATCCTATTCAATTACTGGGAGAAGCTTTAGATAATTCACAAATAAAAAATATAATAAAAAATTCTAACAATAAAAATTTAAATTTGCAGACTAACGATTTTATAAATACACTTTTATTAAATAATAATCAAAATTTAGTGAAGATGCATAATAATAGTCCAAATGACCAGAATTTAAGCATTGTAGGTTTCTAAATTATTTTAATTATAAATGTTATATAGTATAATCTATTTTTATTAGGATTTGATCCAAAAATTTTTAAAAGGAATATCAATTAATAATGGTGATTATTTAAGAAATTTAAATTTGAGTGATAAAATGAAACATAATCAATTATATAATTTACAAGTAACAATATTATTAAATAAAGTTATAAGCTTGGAAATATAGAAGGAAATTATAAATTTTCTCAAAATACTCAGAAAGGAAATTCGGAAATTCAATGGAAAAAAGATGTGAATGAAAATTCAAGTGCCAAAAACAAAGATGAAGCTCAATTGAATAAGAACCTAAGAAAAACGAATGAATCAAATAAAGAGGAGATAAAAGAATTTTTAAAAAAGGAGACTTCATTTAAGGAAAAAGAATCTCTTCAAAAAGAAGATATTTCTCAAAAATTAAAAGATGAATTAAATCAACTCAAAACATTGACGAAAGAGGCAAGTGGTATATTTTCTGATAAGGAAGTTAATGTGAAAAATCAAGATCAAAAAAATACTATTCATAATCGAGATAACAATTCAGATAAAGAAAATTTTTCTCATGATGAAAATAATCGAAAAACCATAAACTTTCAAAAAAGGAAAGAACAAGATTTATCAATTCAACAAAAAAATTCTACTATCAATAATCCTCAAGAAAACTTTTTACTTGAGCAAGAATTTGAAGATAAATTAAGCTATTTGATTGATAAATTAGATATCATAAATTTGATAACAAAATAAAAATTATGAATTTATCTAAATGTTTAAAATATTTTTACAATCTAAAAAAATAATTTATTTTTCATAATTACTTAAAAAATGTTGAAATTTTATTTTAAATTTGATGAGAAAGGTCTTTTATATTATAAATTATTAATATTTATCCTTATTCTATATAATAAATAAATAATAATGATTTTTTATTTTTATTACTTAATCTTAATATTCCTATATAAGGAAATGTTTGTTTTAGAGTTACAATAATTGTAGTTATAGAGTCTTTATTTAAAAATAAAAAAGAATTCTTGATTACCTTAATATTTTTAATCTTTTAAGATATTTATATAAATTCTTTCATAAAATACTTTGCTAAAGATATCTATTTACTAAACTTTTCCTAAGAAAGAATCTGTTTTATTTTCTTCAAAAATTTTTTCATTACAAAAATTATGTTTTATACAAAACCATATATTTAACCCAAAAAGACCAAAACATGAGAGTAAATAAGGAAAAGTGATTTTAAACAAAAATACACAAAATAAATTTATACTACCTGGAACTATTTTATATAACCAAATTGGAGAACTGAAAATAAATCCGAATACTAATATAAAACATTTATTTTTCAAATTCGTTTGATTCCATAAATTTATACTTTCTATTTTATCTAGTAAAAAATTTCTCTCTATATATTTACAGATAATTATTAAACCCAAATGACTTCCGATTAAAGCAGAGATTCCTAAAGCATTATATAAACCATCTTCATTAAATTTCTTGTAATCATCAATGTCATGTTCTTTTAAAATATCCTTATAGATTTTTGAAGCTTTAAATTCATCAATGACTCTATGATTGTCGATTAACAAATAAAAAAGCATTCCAATCACAATTAAACTAGAATAAAAGATTGCAAATATTATCTTGTTTTTATATGATAAAAAAATTTCAAAGAAATCCTTTGCATTCTTTTTATGCATTTCATATAAATAAAAATGAACTAAATAAACAGCAATGCCCAATAAGGCTCCATATAAAACCTGATTTATTGAGTGTGCAGCAAGAACTAATCTACTTAAAATAACCATAACTGCAATAATCAAAAAGAAAAAAAGTAAAGTTACTTTTAAAAAAAAATTATTTTTGAAAAATTTATTTTCAATTATAATATGCCAAATTGATAAATAAACTGCAATACTACTCATGGAATGCCCAGAGGGATTGCCAAAGCCCATGTTTAAAGCTGGTTTTAAGTCTTCAGAAATCCAATAAGGCCTGGCTTCACCATAGACTATTTTCAGAATATTATCCCAATACGAGGCATGTATTATAACGCTAAAAAGAGAAAATGTAATGCTTAATGGATAAAACAAATAAAATATTCCTAAAGTTGTGAAAAAAATTGGGAGAGTTCCATAATTTGTAAAAATTTTGTAAATCTCCGGATTCAATGTTTGTAAATTAATTTCTACATTTATAGAGGCATTGAATAATACTCTGCGATACATAGGTTCTGAGACTATTACTAAAATTATATAAATAAAAACAAAAATTGTTCGATTCCTTAAAGAATTCTTGTTTTTGTTCAAGACCGAAAAATCTTCTGGACAAGTTTCATTTAATAAATTCATTATAAATTTATTTGTAAAAATATATATGTTTTAATTAAATTGAATAAAAATAAATTTTTTGTTTTTGAATTTATTAAACAAATATTAATTTTTGCATAATTTATAAAGATTAAAAATTAAAATTTTAAAGTTTATAAAGGTTTTTTTTAAAATTTTAAGGTATTTTCTAACAGCAACTAATATTTAAACTTAGTTCAAGCAAAAAATCATGAGATCTATTTTTCACTATTTAACAGATATATTATTAAAATTTTTTTTAAACATATAAATAAAATTAAAAATTCTTGGGATTATATTGTAAATTTATGATTTAAAAGTTTTATTTTGATTTGTTATTTAAAGATAATTTGTTTATAAAAAAATAATTAATTAATAAATATATATTTAAGAAATTAATGAATTTATGCAAATTAGATTTTTAATGATTATAAAAGAAAATTACATCAAAATTTATTAAATAAAATATGGCAAAAGAAACCCCAAATATCTTTTTATACATCCCAAATATCCTAGATTATTTGAGAGTCGTATTTGCGATGATAGCATTTTACCTTGCAAAAACTTCTCCTCAAATTTTTATCATATGTTATTTCTTTAGTTTTGCTCTAGATTTATTCGATGGAATGGCTGCAAGACACTTCAATCAAAAATCAAAACTTGGAGCAACTTTGGATATGGTTATAGATAGGATTTCGACTGCAGGATTGTTAATGGTTTTATCTTATATGTATATTGAAAAATCTCATTATTTTATCTTCCTTATGATGCTTGATGTTGGATCACATTGGCTTCAAACTCACTCTGGATTTATGGATGTACCAGATAAAGGACAATTATTAAAAGATAATCATAAAAGTTTAGAAGAAAAATTTTGGATATTGAATTTTTATTATAAAAATAAATACGGATTATTCACTATTTGTTTAGGAGCTGAGCTATTCTTATTAACTCTTTATTATGCTCATTTTAACAAATTTTTATTTGAAAATTCAAATTTTATAATTTCTTTGTGGATTCTAGGAATTATCTATTCTATAAAGCAATTTATTTCAATAATTCAAGTTATATCTGCCAGCCAAAGGATAGCAAGATTTGACTTAATGGAATATCATTTAGCAGAGAAAGCTAAATAGAATATTAAATAAAGAATTACAAATAATAATATATATTTTAAATTTCATTGAATTAAATAAAAAGTTTATCTAAAATTAAAACTTTATTTATTTATTACAAAATTAAAATAAAATTATTTAATTTATTTAATAATTTATTTAATAACCTTTTGATTAATTTATAATTTTTATCTAATAAAAATTGAATAATAAATTGATTTAACAAATTAAAAATATCAGTAAAAGAAATTTTTTATAAGAAAGTAAGAATATTACTTTTTTGTTAATTCTAATAATTTTTAATTTTAATGATTATAATAAATAATTTATTTTTCAGACAAATAAGAAATCTTATATCCGAAAGATTCAACAAATTTTATCATGTCATCAAAAGAAATAGAGGTGTGTGCATCTGGTCTCATAGCGAAGAAATTAACATTTTTATCTTTTGGAATGCTCTCATCAACTAAGATACTTAATTGTTTTTCGTTGTCATTTAAAATTGCATAAAGTGATGATGCTGTTTTTGGTACTTTTAGAATAAGAGTAAGCGTATCATTTTCTCCAAATCTAACTTTTGTCTGGCTAAGTCTTTTATGAATTGTCTTCATATTTATGTTAGTTGAATTATTTATAGCATATAAATAATAATTTTCCTTTCCTTTCAATAAAACAACCTTACAAATAGTTCCTTCAATAGTCTGCGATAAATCATCCATGTCTTCTTTAGTTACTAGAGGTCCATGATATTTTGTTCTATATTCAATGCCCAGTTTTTCTAAGTAATCATAAAGCATTTGCTCTTGTTCTTCTATTTTTTTTGGTTTTGGCTTTGGTAATTCCATAGGCTTCATTTTGTAAAAGTCATCTAAAACCTCCTGTGTGATTTTCTCTCTATTTTGCTTTACAGTTTCAATTATTGGTAATAATCTATCAACCATAAGTTTTTTGATCTCTCCACAAGTCATTTCACCTTTTTTAAATTGATCATGAATATTTTTTAAAACATCATCATCATTTTCAAAATATCTGAGATATTGATAAGCAATATCGACATCAGGGTTTCCACCAAATTTTTTGTGATCTTCAAGAGTACCATTACCACCCCCTCCTGAAAAGCAATGCTTCATAACTTTTTCCCTTAAAACTTTCTCAGGATCATTTAAAAAGAGAGTGGCATCAGTTCCTACTGAAGAGCTCATTTTTCCGGATGTTCCTGTTAATGGAGGAATGAAAGTGCACATTATGGAACAGGGTTTAATTAGGTTCATTTTAGTTGCTAAGTCTCTTGCTAATCTGAAATAAGGGTCTTGATCAATTGCATAAGGAACTAAACAATATGCTGGACGGCCTTTAAAAATATGAGGATAAGCTTGATAAAAAGCAGCCGCTGATTGATAGATAGGCCAATCATACATCGCAACAGTAGATTCTTCATTGAGGCCAAATATTTTTTGAAGCTCTCTAATTGGGGTTATCATTTTCATATCATGTGCGAAAGATTCATATATTGTTTGATTAAAGCGGTAGTCTCTGTTAGAAAAAATGAAAGTTTTTTGTGGATTAAATCCACAGGAAATGATTTCTTTTGCATTTTCAAAACCACGTTTATATATATCTTGCAGATTAAGCTTTTTGAAAGCTGCTTTTTCCTCGTCTGAAATTTGTATTACTAATGGACAATCAAAAATGTCTTGAAGCCATTTTGTGAAGAGAAAGGGAATTAAATGACCAACGTGCATAGCATCCTTTAAAAAATTATAATTTAATTTTAAAAAAGTTAAAAAAAAAAAAATGCTAAATAAAATATTTGTTTGCTATTATTATTAGAATTTAGCACAGAAAATGTATTATAAATTGTTTGTGGGAAAATTTTTAGAAAAAATTTCTTAGAAAAAAATTTTATAAATATTTTTTACCAGATGTAGGACCTCTTCCAGTGTAAAGGAAAATTGGATCACCATTTTCAAAAGCTGTTAAAAATTGGTTTAGTCCACGATGAGAAAAAAATATTCCTCTTTTAAGCCATGGGTGTAAATCTTTACCTGTAACTTTTTTAAACCTTTCAAGCAACTCATTATCAATTATTTCAGTTCCAAATTGCTTTATCAATTTCATATAATCAATTTTTCCCTCTACTGCCCAAGGAGTTACAATTTGTTCTTCTTCAACAGAACCATTTTTCGTGTTATTTTCATTTCCTGTTTGAGTTGATTCTGAAATAGAATCTTTTGTTTCGATATCTCTTGTCACTTGGTTTTCCATTTTTATTTATAATACTTTTTAAAAAATACTTTATGATTTAATCAAAATTTTTTAAAAATTTAACATAAATATTTAATTGATGTTTTTCAATTGTTAGAATTTTGTTTTTAAAATTAATAAAAAACGAAACCAGATAAATATAAAAATTTTTAAAAGACTTCACGAATAAAATTTATTTTACTTATTTAATAAATTTTATCGATTTTTTTGGCTATTTTATCTATCTTTGAGGAATATTTAAATAATTTATAGTATTGTAATTATGTTTAATATAGTATAATTTAATTGAAAAAAATTTGAAAATTTCAACACATTCAAATAAATTAATTATTATTTCATTAATAATTTTGGTCTGTTTTTAAGAAATTGTTTTAACAAATCCCAAATGTCCCTGAATCTAACTGATAATATCCAAAATTAAAAAAATATTACCTTAAATATCAATTTTAATGAAGAAAAAGACATTTTTTTTAAATAAATTTTTTGGAATATTGTTACTATATTTCTTATCTCATCTTTATTTGTAATTTTTTAAATAGCCTAAAATTTTGAGATTCGTAAATCAGATAAAAATATTCATTTAAATTATTATTTAATTATGAAAAATTACTTGAATGCTTTTAAGAATAAGGCTTGCTCCTTTCGTGCTCATTGTATTTTTTTCTAAATTTATCATAGAAATTGTTAAATTTATTTTCAAAGCATCTGCAAGTGCTTGAGCACCCCTATCATTGATTCTATTATTATTCAATTGCAAATTAGCTAATTTATTATTAGTTATTAGGGCTTTAGAAAATGTTTCAATATCTGTACATTCTATTTGATTATTGGATAAATTGAGGTTTTCCAAATGTGATTTATTATCTTTTATTGCTTCAGATATATAAATTAATCCAGATCCAATTGAACAGCTAGAAACATTTAAAATTTTCAATGTTTTATTATTAATTAGCATATCAAGCAAGTATTTTGATCCCTCACGAGGCCCAATATAATTCCCTTCCAAATTCAGCTGAATTATACTTGAGTTAATTTTCATAAAGTCATTTAATTTTTTTATTCCTTCAATTCCGAAATTATTAAAGCCGATTCCAAAATTACATAGAATATTATTTTCTGGTTTTAATATATTGAGAAAATCCACGAAAGACTTTTTATCTAAACCATTATTACTTATTTCTAAATTTGAGATAGCCTTATTAATATTAAGTGAATGCGCAATTATTACAGCTCCATTTACATTTATATCAGACCAATCTAAAAATAAAGTTCTTATCGTTTTATTATAGCTAATAATTTCAGCCATGTGTTTGCAACCATCTTCTAAAAGGTAATTTCCGCCTATATTAAGAGTTTGAAGAATTCTGGATTTAGATAGATATTCTTTAATATAGCCCAACCCCGCTCCGCAAATACCATTAAATGAAAAATTAAGAATTTTTATAGATGTATTATTATTGAATCCATCTTTCAAAACTTTAGCACCCAAAGTACCAATTAAATTGTTTGAAATATTTAAATTTACCAATGATTTTGTTCTTTTCAAAAACTCAGAAAAAGATTCAACTCCATCGCTGCCTATGTCATTATTGCTAATATCGAGTTGAAATAAATTAATCCTATCAATCTTTGAAATTAAATTGGAGAAAAGATTTTTGCATCCTTGATTGGACATTTTATTGTTTTTTAAAATTAAAGTCTTCAAACTGAAATTATATTTAATCGCTTTTGCTAAACTTGTAATAGATTTTGAGTTTAGATTGTTGTCAGATAAATCTAGTTTGATAATGTCTTTAATAAAATATAAAGATCTGGAAAAATATTGGAGGCCGTCTCCTAACGAAAAATTGCAGATTATGAAGCTATTATCTTTTAATTCTAATTTCCCAATTGGATTGATTACTTTCGTTTTTCTATTTAATATATTTGATGCTTTGCTTTTTTCAGCTTTAGTTTTAGTTTTGTTTTTATTTAAGTCTTGATTACTATTGTCTATATTTTCTTGATTTATTTTATCAAGATTGTTGTTGATTTTTTCATTAGGCTTATTTATGTTAGAATTAACTTCAAAAATATTTTTTAAGATCAGCTTTTCTATTATAAATCCAAAAATTGCAATTGAATCTGAAGAGTTTATTTTTAATTTTGTCACTATGTTTTTAATGTATTTTGCATCGTTTTTCAATAAATCTATTAAAATTAGATGTTCCAGAATACTTTTATTTGAATTATTATTATTTACTTTTTGTTGTATATTATCCAAATCAATCAAATCAGAATTTTTATTAATGCTTTTACTTAGATTTATTTTTAAATTATTTGAATATTTATTTGTTAAAGATGTCTCATTTATCAATGGGCCTTCTTTTAAGTATAAAACTATTTTTTTAAAATTTTCTAAAAGGCTTAATCTTTTAGTACAGGTATTAATATGACTCGAGATTTTTAAACAATTAAAAATTTCATCTAAACTAAGAAATCCCAATATTTGTTCTATATTGTAATACGCAAGTTTAGAGAAAAATTTCGATATATTCCTAGGCTTTCTACTCTCCATGTTGTTTTGTTTTATATTTTTTCATTTTAAAATTTCTTGATAGTATTTTCTAATAAAAAAATTAAAACTTTTCGTATTAATATCTTATAACTAGCTCTATATAAATGTACTATAATTTTTGATAAATTATTTTTTCATTTTAATAAAATAGGGAAATTAAACAAAATTTTACCAAGGTAAATTTTCTTCTAAAAAAATTCTTTAAATCTTAAGAGAAGGATGTTATATTAATAATCTTTTGAAATTTTAAATGTTTTTTAAATGAACCTAAAGTAAATGAATGAATAATTTTTTTAATATGAATAAGTATCGATTTTTTAAATAAAAATAATTCATCATTCATATTTCATTTTAAAAAAAAATTTTTGAAAAAAAAACTGATATTTTTTGAATGTAGTTTATATTTTAATTTTTATTGTAAATTTATTTTTTAAAATAGTTCAAATAAAATATTTTTGTGAAATTTTAAAAATGAATTTAAAATTTAAGAATTCTAAATCCATTTTGAAATCAAACAGCTCTCTGATTGAAAGGTTTTTTAAAATCCCTCAAGCCAATTTTATTTCATTTAGAAGATCACATATTACTCTTATTCCTGAAAAGCATTTTAATTATATATTGGATCTTAATAAAAATTCAAAAACTAAACTTTTTAAATTAACAAGAAATTTTTTTAGTGATAAAAAAGGCGAAGGAAATGAAAAAAAATCTGAAGAAGAAGAAAAAAAAGATGAAAATGAATCTAAATCATCAGATGATAAACCTAAACAAGATCAAGATAAAAAAGAGAACAATAACAAAAATGAAGATGATAAAAGTAATTAAATTAAATAAATATTCAAAAAAAAATTTTCTTTAAACTAATAATAAAGAATTTTTTCTTAAATTTTTCATTTATATTTTATTTTAAATTTTTCTTTTTTATCTAAATTATAGATAAAAACAAAAAAAGTGATAAAGAAGGAAATGAACTTTATAAAGAATTCTTTAATCCTGAATTTATTAAAAATAATATCTTTGTTTATTTGATCTTATTCGGAAGCTGTTTTTATTGGTGGTATATTAATAAACACCCTTCAGAAAATAGAATAGATATTCAAGGTGTTCAAACTTTAATTGCAAATAGAGATCTTTCTAATATAGAATTTTTTAAAAATTTAGAAAATTCAGAAGTTGTTGCAGTTTTTCATAAGAAATCTGATAATTCTAATCCTATAATGAAAATTTCAAATATATCCGGTTTTTTGCAAAGCCTAGAAATTATTCAAATGCGAATGGGAATTCATATAAATAATTTTGTCCCTGTAAAATGGATTAATGCAAAATATGAAAAGTCTACTTATAATGAAACTTTTTTAGCTGCTTTTACGGTTGGAGTAGCTGCTGGAGTTCTGATTAAGAGGGCTAAAATATCTCATCTCAAGAAAAAAGGTTTTAAGAGCTTCAAAAAAGAGAGCTTTTTTAATGAAAAGTCAAAATTTACCTTTAACAATATTTTTGATTTTAAAAATTCAACTGCAAAAGAATATGGTGTAGAAGAAAAAATAGAAGTAAAATTTAAAGATGTGGCAGGAATGGATCAAGCTAAAAAGGAAATAGTTGAATTTGTCGATTTTCTAAAAAATCCAGAAAAATATAAAGCTTTGGGAGCCAAAATTCCTAAAGGGGCATTATTAGTTGGCCCACCAGGTACAGGTAAAACTCTGCTAGCGAAAGCAGTTGCTGGTGAAGCCGGTGTTCCATTTTTTGCTACTTCAGGATCTGATTTCGTTGAAATGTTTGTTGGGGTAGGAGCTTCCAGAGTTAGAGATTTATTTAAAAAGGCTAAAGATAAAGCACCATCAATTTTATTTATCGATGAAATAGATGCTGTTGGAAAGAAAAGAGGTGCAAAATTTGGTGGTCATGATGAAAGGGACAATACGCTAAATCAACTATTAGTTGAAATGGATGGATTTGGAACAGAGTCAAGTGTTATAGTCCTTGCTGCAACTAATAGATCGGATATACTTGATCCAGCGCTTTTAAGACCTGGGAGATTTGATCGTCAAATTGAGATTAGTTTGCCAGATAGAAAAGAAAGGGAAGATATAGTTAAGATATATTTAAAAAAGGTTAAATTAGATAAATCAAAAAGTATCGATGAATATGCAATGAGATTGAGTACTCTTACTCCTGGTTTCTCCGGAGCAGATTTATGTAATTTTCTTCAGTCTTTATAAAAAATCTTAAATTAAAATTCAAAATAATTTCTAGGATGAAAATTAAATGTTTCCTTAAATATATTTTAGCGAATTTGGTAAATGAAGCTGCAATTATCTCTGCTAGAGAGAATAAAAATTCTGTTGACTCTGAATCATTTGAAAAGGCTTCTGAAAGAATAGTAGCTGGATTGGAGACCAAAAGATTAGTTTCACCGAAAGAAAAAAAAACTATATTTATCATGAATCTGGACATGCTGTTGTAGGATGGTTTTTGGAAAATGCTAATCCATTAGTCAAGGTTACAATTATTCCAAGAAGTAAAGGGTCTTTAGGATTTACACAATATATACCGGATGATTTAAACTTGTATACAAAAGAATATCTTTTAGATACAATAAGCGTATTATTAGGAGGAAGAATGTCAGAAGAATATTTTTTCAATCAAGTATAGATTTCAAAAAAATTATTACTTCACTACTTATCTTTATTTAAGACTTTTATTCCCAATTCAAATACCACTTAATTCATTGATGGTGTTTCCTTAATATTTTTACTTTCTATCAGACAATCATTTAATAATTTAATATATAATTCCTATTAAATTAAATAAAACTTTTTTATAACTATTTTAGATTACAAGCGGTGCTTCAGATGATTTACAAAAAGTTTCAAATATTGCGAATGCAATTGTTACGAAGTATGGAATGAGTGAATTAGGTCTAAGATCTTTTACAAATCAAGAAGAAGAATTTTTAGCAAAGCCATTCTCATCTGAAACTGAACCTGTAACTATTTATAAATGATTAAAAATTGGTTTTTATAAAAATTTTTAATTATATGATTTATAAAAATAAATTAGAAAATCGATGAAGAAGTAAAGAAAATTATCGATATGTGTGCAGAAAAAAGCAGAGCAATAGTAAAGGAACATAAAGAGGCAATTAAAAATTTAGCAGAAGCTTTATTAGAAAAAGAAACTGTTGATATTATAGATATAATAGAAATTTTAGGTCCAAGACCTTATCCTTTAGGAGAAACTTTAGCTGAATATTTAAAAGAAATAGAAAAAAGAAAAGAAATAAGTAAAAAAAGCAAAGAAAATGAAGAGTTAAAAAGGAAAGTAGAAGTTGCAAGAAAATTAAAAGAAGAGGAAGACGGAAAAAAGACCGGAGATTCTGAGGAAAATAAAATATCACATTTAAAATACATATCTGAATTTGATAAAAAAGAAAAGAATAAAGATATTTTGTAATCGCTGAAAAATATGATGTTTATTTTCTCAACTGGTAATTAATTAAAATCGAAAATGTACCTTAATTATTGGTTTTCAATTGAAATACTAATTGATTTAGAATATTTAATTAATTTGAAAATGTAAAAGTTATTGTATTAATAAATACAATTTTATTATTATTATATAAACCTTAGAAATAGTTGAATAATAGTGCAGTCTTTATATTTATTTCTTAAAAGGATTCAGAATATTTTTTATGAAATTCAAAATCTAATTCCAATTTTATTTTTTACAAAAAGGAATTTAATTTAAATTGAAATTATTCTTATGATATTATCATTTATATTAAAATTTTTTCGCCGATAAAATTTCTACTTTTCAAATATAAAATAAGTTAATTAACAAAACTCACAAAATAAGTCAAATAACATTTGAAATTTTATTTCGACCTTTAATCAAAATTCAATATTTGTTTAAACCTCTTGAAATTTAATAAATTTCGTTCAAACCAAAAGAACAACAGGTAAATTATCACAATAACAAATGCAAGAAAACAGTAATTTTTCAAATACTTTAACTATTAAATTTTTATGCTTTGTCTCGATAATTTTTGCTTTGTTAGACATAATCGAATTACAAAATATTTATGATTCTTGGTATCATTCAATAAAAGCATATAAAAATAATTTGGTTTTTTTGGATACCTGCATAAAATTTCCTTTAATTTCTAAGGCAGTTTTTACTTTATTTTCATTTTTATCATCATTGTCTGCAGCATTTGTTACTTTTCTAGCTTCAATCAATATCGACTTCTTTATCGATAAATGTTTACTTACTTTTATTTTTTTCAATGTTAACATTTATGGACCTTTTATGTTATTTTTTTCTTTTTACGGTATGATGAATTTTGACAATATATTTTATTCTTGCAAAAGTGATCAAAATTCAGTTAAATTTTTTAAGCAAATTAGCACAGTTGGTTTAATGAAAACTTATGATTTAACAGATTTTCCTCAAATTCAATTATCCCATGGATATTTGCAACCTAATAGAGTTAATCATACAAATAATTATGTGTCTTTTTCAAATGTTTTTAATTTAATAACAACTATAACAATTTCATTTTTAATATGCTTGGTTTTTTCCTTGTATGAGACATACGATAAATATTATTGTTCAATATTAAATAAAGAAGGTGGAAATCCTCTTTTAGGAAAATTATTTTGGTTTATAATTTCAAAACACAAAAAATTTGGAATTAATAGACGAGATTATTCAAATTCTAATAACAATAGAAATTCAACTAATATTGATAGAATTACGAATCTGAATCCGAATGAAGAAACGAATTTATTGGTTAGGAACTCGAATTTTTAATTAAGATCGTTAAATTAAAATAAGATAATTACAATAAACTCAAAAAACAATCATAATTAATAAATACTAATTATATTTTTAATTAAAATTTGTTTAGGAGAATTAATTATACAATATTATTTATAAATAAGATTATGATTTTATATAATTGTAAATTAGAAATTTATCAAAATTGCAAAATCATTCGTAAATTCTCATATAAGATTGCGATTTGAT
>Ga0194116_10005266_pt1 | contig 14331 bp, 7 predicted proteins | sample TA2MahsurfametaG_4_FD_148617 | JGI IMG/M metagenome (GOLD analysis project Ga0194116, IMG submission 148617) | Freshwater microbial communities from Lake Tanganyika, Tanzania - TA2015008 Mahale S9 surface | ecosystem: Environmental > Aquatic > Freshwater > Lake | place: Tanzania: Lake Tanganyika... | reverse complement strand
ATTTGACAGAGCATTTAAAGAAAAATCGTAAAGATTATGGTACGCAAAGAGCACTTCAGTTGCTTGTTGGTAAGCGTCGTAGTCTTTTAGATTATTTAAAAGGTAAAGACATTGAAAAATATCGTGCATTAGTGAAAGAGTTAGGATTACGTCGTTAATTCATTCGCTAAGAAACGAAATTATTTTATTGAGAGGGGACATTCGGCTTTGGTCGGATGTCTTTTTTTTGTTTGAATTGTATTGAAACCTATTTCGTATCTACGAAAAATTTTGCTTCTCCCCTTGAAGAGAGAGTGAATGAGGTGACAATAAAGCATATGCTTGATATTAATATAAATGAAATGAAAATTTGAAAGAGTGGTAAATTTGGTTGAGAGTTGGATAATTACATTGAATTCAAATCATCCTTCTCTGCCCCCTTCGAAGGGGGAAACCCAATCTCATTTCGAATTAAGTAAGTAAATAAATAAAAATGAATATAGGTTTAAGAAAGTCACTGATTACCGGCGGCAAGGAGATAAGCGTCGAAACCGGAAAATTGGCAAAACAGGCTGATGGGTCTGTAGTGGTGCGCATGGGCGACACTATGTTATTGGCAACAGTAGTTGCGGCACCTGATGCGAAAGAAGGTGTGGATTTTTTACCGTTAACAGTTGATTACCGTGAGAAGTATGCGGCAGCCGGAAGATTCCCAGGTGGATTTTTCAGAAGAGAGGCGCGTCCATCCGAAACTGAGATTTTGGTGATGCGTTTGGTGGATCGTGCTTTACGTCCATTATTCCCAGATGATTATCACGCAGAAGTTCAGGTAATGATTCAATTAATGTCTTATGACGGAGTAAACAATCCAGATGCACTTTGTGGATTAGCAGCTTCATCAGCAATTGCGGTGTCAAATATTCCATTTAATGGTCCAATGTCTGAAGTAAGAGTTGGGCGTGTAGACGGCCAGTATATCATCAACCCAACAATGGCTGAAATGGCATTGTCAGATATCGATGTGGTTATTGCCGGAACGATGAAAGACATCAACATGTTAGAAGGTGAAATGCAAGAAATTTCCGAAGCTGAATTGGTTGAAGTATTCAAAATTGCTCATGCCGCAATTAAAGAACAATGTCAATTCCAATTGGACTTAGCAGCTGAAATTCCAACAGCGAATCCTAAGAGAGAATATTCGCATGAGACACACAACGAAGAGGTTAAAGCGAAGGTTTACGAACTTGCGATGGATAAATGTAAGGATGTTGCTCGCATGGGATTAGCAAATAAAGCGAAGAGAACCGAATTGTTTGACGAAATCAAAGCAGAAGTTAAAGCTGCATTTTCTGAGGAAGAATTGGCAGAAGTTGGAAAATTTATTTCTCCCTATTTTTCAGAAGTTAAGAAAAAAGCAGTTCGATGGGTAATGTTGAATGATCGCAAGCGCTTAGATGGACGTAACTTCGATGAAATTAGACCAATTTGGGCAGAAGTTGATTATTTGCCAATGGTACATGGTTCAGCCGTATTTACAAGAGGTGAAACTCAATCCTTAACAACACTTACACTAGGTGGTAAAATGGACGAGCAATTGATTGACGGAGCAACATTTGCGGGAACTGAAAAATTCTTGTTGCATTATAACTTCCCACCGTTCTCAACGGGAGAAGCAAAACCGCTTCGTGGAACGTCTAGAAGAGAAATAGGTCACGGAAATTTAGCGTTGAGAGCTTTGAAAAATATACTTCCTGATGATAATCCTTATACCATTCGTATCGTTTCTGATATTTTAGAATCAAATGGTTCGTCTTCTATGGCAACGGTTTGCGCTGGAACATTAGCATTGATGGACGGTGGAGTTCAAATCAAAGCACCAGTTTCTGGAATCGCGATGGGATTAGTAGCTGACGAAGGTAAATTTGCAATTCTTTCTGATATTTTAGGTGACGAAGATCATTTAGGTGATATGGACTTTAAAGTTACAGGAACAGCAAAAGGAATTACGGCTTGTCAGATGGACATCAAAGTAGATGGCTTACCATACGAAGTTTTAATTCAAGCATTAGAACAAGCAAAAGCTGGTCGTTTACACATTTTGGGTAAAATCAATGAAACAATGCCTGCGCCAAGACCATCTTTGAAACCGCAAACTCCAAGAATTGAAGCGTTTAACGTTCCGAATGAGATGATTGGTGCGATTATCGGACCTGGTGGTAAAATTATTCAGGCAATGCAAAAAGAAACTAAGACAACGATCACCATTGAAGAACTTCCAAATGGAGAGGGTAGAGTGCAAATACTATCTAACAATGGTGATGACATGAATGAAGCAATTCGCAAAATTCGTTTGATTGCATTTCCTCCAACAGTTGAAGAAGGTGCAACATATACAGGAAAAGTTAAATCCGTAAAAGATTTTGGTTGTTTCGTTGAAATTTTACCTGGAACTGATGGCTTGATTCATATTTCAGAATTCAACTGGGATAAAGTTGCAAAAATGGAAGATGTTGTTAAGGAAGGTGATGTTCTTGATTTTAAAGTTGTTGGAAAAGATCCAAAAACAAAGAAATGGAAACTTTCAAGAAAAGTTCTTCTGCCAAAACCTGAGCGACAACCAGAAGCTCCACAAGCATAATTAACATCCCTAAATAAGTTATAAACAAAGGCGGCTTCGGTCGCCTTTTTTGATTTTCAATTTACACCTAAATCATTATGATTGTTTACTTTTGAAAAAAAAATCAAAATGCGAACACTTATTTCCTTTATTTTAATTGTATCGATGGGGTATTTTTCATTAGCCCAAACCTTAGAGTCATTTAATTTTTCAGGAGCATTGAATGCAAATGGATGGTCGACGCATAGTGGGATAGCAGGTCAATTTCAAGCCCTGACTACACTTTCTGATTGCCAAAACAGTCTGTATTTGCAAGGCTTTGATCCAGCGGCAGGTAATCGAACAACTTTTACTGCTGGTAACACTGAGGATGTAAATAAAGCATTAACAGGAATTACGGGTATTGGTTATTATTCTTTTTTACTCAAGGTTTCAAATACTACTGGATTATCAACGGCTGGAGAGTACTTTACTGGTTTTGGTGGAACTGCAGGTGCTACAGTTACTGTTTTTGCACCGAGAGTATTTGTAAAGGCTGGAGTAACTCCAAATACATTTTCTTTAGGTATTCAAAATACAACGGGAGGAACTCCTACTCCTACTCCTACATATTCAAATGAATATCCCGTAGGAACTACTGTTTTGGTAGTTGTTAAACTAGATGCGACAACTTCTCCGATTCAAGCGTCACTATTTATTAATCCAATAGCGGGTGCAACTGAGCCAACTGCGTCAGTTACAAATTCAGCAGGAACTTTTTCTTTTGCCAATTTCGCCTCTATTTTTTTGAGGCAAGCTGGTTCCAACACATCTGGAACTGGAAATCTTCAAATTGATGAAATTCGAGTAGGCTCAACCTGGGAATCTGTTACTCCAGCATGTCAGCAAATACTTACTTGGTATCCTGATGCGGATGCCGATGGTTTTGGAGCTACTTCTCCAATTTTACAATCTTGTTGTCAACCAGCAGGTTACGTAGCGAATAACAATGATTGTGACGATAATAATGCATCTATCAACCCGAATTCTGTTTGGTACGCTGATTTAGATGGGGACGGGTTTGGTAATTTAAATTCCACTCAGACTTCATGTATTCAGCCCCAAGGTTATGTATTGAATTCAACTGACTGTGATGATAATAACCTAGGTGTAAATACACTTTCAACTTGGTATCAGGATAGCGATCAAGATGGCTTTGGTAATGCATCGATTTCAATTTCAAATTGTGGTCAACCAACTGGATATGTTTCAAATGCAACTGATTGTGATGATTCAAACAATCAAATCAATCCAAATGTAACTGAAATAGCCGATAACATCGACAATGACTGTGATGGACTTACAGATGAAGGATTCGCTTTGTTAACATGGTACTTGGATAATGATCAAGATGGTTTTGGTGGCGCTTCATCTGTGCAGTCAGTGTTATCTCCGGGTTCTAATTATATTTTACAGGGCGGTGATTGTGATGATTCAAACAATCAAATCAATCCTAATGCACAAGAGACCTGTGACGGAATCGACAATAATTGTGATGGTTTTATTGATAACGGATTAACTTTTACAACTTATTATGCTGATGTTGATGGGGATACTTATGGAAACATAAATGACTCCATTGTTGCTTGCACTCAACCATCTGGTTATGTTTTAAACAACACGGATTGTGATGATACTAATTCAGCTATTAATCCGGAAGCAACAGATATTCCAATCAATGGTATAGATGAAGATTGTAACGGAGTTGACGCACCTCTTTTACCCTTAAATCTCGGTATGTATACTTTCACCGGTACAACAGATTGCGTAACACAAGATAACTCAGTAACTACACAACCGCAGGGTGCAACTTTCTCATCGTTTAATGGTGTTGGAACTAATTGTGCAGCGGGTGGAGGAGTATTTAATCGTTCGGGATGGAATGGACTTAATACAGTTAATTTAGCACAATATAATGAATTTTCCGTAACTGCAGATAACTGTAAGAAATTAAATTTGGATAGAGTCGCGTTTAAATACAGACCAAGCGGGTCTGCTGGATCACCTGTTTGGCACTTGCGTTCTAGTGTAGATAATTTTGCAGCTGATATCGATTTTGGAACAGGAATAAATGTGAATAATGCTTATTTAGATGATACAGTTTTCTTGGTAAATCATAACAATTTAGATCAAGTAACTTTTCGTTTTTACATCACAGAAATGTTAGGAACCACCACAACTTGGAGAATGGACGATGTATCGCTATACGGAAATATAATGAATCTTACTCCTCAACTTTATTATGCTGATGGCGATGGTGATGGATACGGGAATCCACTAGTTGATTCATTGGCTTGTTCTGTTCCGCAAAACTTTGTTTTAGATAATTCGGATTGTGATGATGCGAATAACTTAATTAACCCATTGACAGTATGGTATTTCGATAATGACGGAGACCAAATTGGAAATTCAACTCAGACATTTATCGGTTGTTCTTCCCCAGTTGGATATGTGTTAGATGCCGGAGATTGCGATGATAATAACACCCAAGTTACCGGTCCTGTAACTTATTATGCGGATGTTGATTCCGATGGTTTTGGTTCCGATTTATCAGCTCAACAATTATGTCAAAATCCAGGAGCTGGTTATGTTACCGTTGGAGGTGATTGTGATGATGCAAATCCTTTAATCAATCCAAATGCAACTGAAGTGTGTGACGGAATTGACAATGATTGTGATGGAATTGCAGATGACGGACTCGTATTCGCAATGTATTACGTGGATGCAGATGGCGATGGTTTTGGCGATGAAGCAACTGGAGTAGAATCTTGTTCGCAACCACAAAATACAATTACTACAGGAGGTGACTGTGACGATACCAACGATCAAATTTATCCCGGAGCAACAGAAGTTTGCGATGGAGTTGATAACGATTGTGATGGAAGCTTTGATGAAGGATTAACTTTCATTACGTATTACACGGATGCTGACAATGATGGCTTTGGAACTGGTTCCACCGGATTGAGTTTTTGTGAAATTCCGGGTCCAGGTTTCAGCACGAACAACCAAGATTGCGATGATACAAATGGTCAAATCAATCCAAACGCAACGGATGCGACAGGCAACGGAATTGATGAAAATTGTGACGGTGTTGATGGTGTTTTAGGAATTGAGTCAGCATATGACGTGAATGTTGTTGTCAGTCCTAATCCAAATTCAGGCTCATTTACGATTAATTTTAATCAACAAGTAACCAGTACAGAGATCAAATTAACTGATTTGAACGGAAAAGTAATTCGAGTTTATCACTTTAGTGGAGATACAATTAACATCTCAAATAGTACCTTGGAAAAAGGATTTTATTTATTAAATGTTTCAATTGACGGAAAAATCCTAATTGAAAGAATTCTGGTACAATAAGATTTTAAATATGAAATGAGAAAGGTCGTTTTTTACGGCCTTTTTCCGTTTAATTAACTCCTATTTTGTTTCGAATTCATTATTGACCGATTAACAAATAAACACTCCAATTGCCAAAACATAATTTAAATTTGTAAATTCATTATTCTAAATTAGTATCAAATGAAATTTTTTCTTTTAACAACAATTTTTCTTTTTACCGCTTTCAATTCGTTCACCCAAAGCTATTGGCAGCAAGAGGTGAATTATAAAATTCAGGTTAAATTGGATGACGTAAACCATATGCTTTCAGGATATGAGGAGTTTGAATACATTAACAATTCCCCAAATAGTTTGGAACACATTTATATCCATCTGTGGCCGAATGCCTATCGCAATGGAAATTCTGCCTTAGCAAAACAACAATATGCAGAGGGTAAGCAAATTCTTCGTTTTGGAGATCAAAAGGATTTAGGTTGGATTGATTCACTTGATTTCAAAGTTGACGGTCAGCCTGTAAAGTGGTCGAATAGATTCGAGCATCAAGATATTTGTATTTTAATGTTGCCCAAAAGTCTTAAAAGTGGTGAACGTATTCGAATTTCAACTCCATTCAAAGTAAAAATTCCTTCCGGTGAAATTTCTCGTTTAGGTCATATCGGACAATCGTATCAAATTACGCAGTGGTACCCGAAACCTGCAGTTTATGATAAAAATGGTTGGAACGCAATGCCCTATTTGAATCAGGGTGAGTTTTATTCGGAATTTGGTTCCTTTGATGTTCAAATTACGCTACCATCAAATTATGTAGTAGGAGCCACGGGTGATTTGCAGACTGCCTCAGAGATTGATTTTTTAAATAATAAAGCGAAAGAAACTGAGAATCAAATTACGGATTTTTTGATGAAACCGCAAGGTCGTAATGGAAAAACGGAATTTCCTGAATCGTCTAAAGAATGGAAAACCATCCAATACAAGCAATCAAAAGTGCATGATTTTGCTTGGTTTGCAGATAAACGATATGGTGTATTAAAAGGAGAAGTGGAATTGCCTCACTCAAAACGGAAAGTAACTTCTTGGGCGATGTTCGTTCCTCACAACACGATTCATTGGCAACATGCGATCGAATATATAAATGATGGAACTTATTACTATTCACTTTGGAATGGCGATTATCCATACAATCAAGTTACAGCAGTTGACGGAACAATAAGTGCAGGTGGCGGAATGGAATATCCGAATGTGACCGTAATTGGTAATTCCAGTACAAAGGAAGAATTAGAAATTGTAATTGTTCACGAAGTAGGTCATAACTGGTTTTATGGTATTCTTGGCTCGAACGAGCGCGTTCATGGTTGGATGGATGAAGGAATGAATACGTTGAATGAAATGCGTTACATGACAACAAAATACCCGAAGAACAAAAATATGTCGGATATGATTTTGCAAGGTCGTTTTCACTTCAATGATTTAAGTCACCACGACATGGGTGATATCAGTTCTCGCTTTTTATCCGTAATTGGAGAGGACCAACCAATAGAAACACATTCGGCTGATTTTACCTCGGCGAATTATGGTGTTACCATGTATCAAAAAACTGGACTTGTTTTCTTTTACCTAAAAGATTATCTGGGAGAGGAACTTTTCAATAAAGCAATGAGCAATTACTTTGAAGAATGGAAATTCAAGCATCCGCAACCAGAAGACATGAAAAAGTCAATTGAAACGACAACCGGAAAGAATTTATCATGGCTTTTTGGAGACCTCATTCAAACTACTCGACACATTGATTACAAGATTAAAAAAGTTAAAAAAGACAAGTTAACAAATACGACCACTGTTATCGTTAAGAATGTCGGTCAAGTGCAAGGTCCAATTGAAGTGAATGCATTAAAAGGCGATTCAGTTATTCAAACAAAATGGTCAGAACCTTCCAAAAAAGGAACGGTTTTATTGAATGGAACTGATTTTACCTCTATCGCAATTGACAATAGTAAAGACATTCCAGAGGTTAATAGAGGCAATAATTTTTGGACGGCAAACAAATTGTTTAACAAAATTGAGCCTTTAAAAACTGAATTTTTAATTGGTGATCACGAATCAGGAAAGACCAATTTATTTTGGCTACCAACGATTAGTGGCAATAGTTATGATAAATTGATGATGGGTGTTGCGGTTCATAATTTCGGTGTGCCGTTTAAACAGTTTCAATACCTAGTTGCTCCGCAGTTTTCCTTTGGTCGAAAGAATGTGGCAGGAATTGCCGAATTGAGCTATTCTTTCCTTCCTGTTAATGGCATCAAACTTTCAAAATTTGGGGTTTCTGTGAAGAATTTTGGAAATGGCGAAAATCAAGATGGATTTTTATTGGCTGTTAGTCCCTATTGGAATGCCAAATTAGGAAACCGAGGACGTGCGAAAGCAACTTCACATAATTTATTGGTTCAGGCGATTTATAGAAAAGACCGTTTTCCATCTTTTGATTTCAATCAGCGTGGTGCATTTACTCAATATGATTATAATGTGAATTTACCAGATCAAAAATTCATTATGCGCTTAAGATTAGATTACATGCAAAGTGAAGATAATCAAGAGCAGTTGGGGCGATTTTCGACTTCCACAAGCTATAAATATCGTTACATGAAAAATAAAATGGATCGTTGGATTGAGTTGCGAGCGTTCTTTGGAACGAATTTCATTTATGAAAGTGCAAATGGCGTGGGAAATTCAGCTTATCAAATGTCCCTTAGCGGAGCACGTGGCTACCAAGATTTATTTTTGGAAGATTATGATTTCGCGCGAAATGCCACTTCTGGATTCTGGAATCAACAACGTGCGGATAATTTCGGCGGATTTCACAGCACATCAAGTTTCGGGACTACGAGTTTTTGGATGACAGCAGCCAACGCGTATGTTCAATTACCAATAAAACCAAATCTTTTTGGCGTATTTGGTGATGTTAGTGCGTTTTATAATGGGACATCGGTACAAACAGCTTGGAATACCGGTATCGGTATTCGTTTCTCAAGTGCTCTAGGAGTCTATTTTCCATTGGTTCGCAGCGCAAATATGGGAGCTGATTTTTACAAAAAATACGGAGAACAAATACGTTTTTCTTTGCGTTTGAACATAGTCAACAAAGGATTAAAAATTGGTAATTTATTATAATTTGGTGAGTTTAGATTAAATTTAAATTAGAATTGAAACTTTCATAAAGCGTTAACGAAGATTTGAGCGAAGTTGCGGTTCGCGAAAGCTTCGCTTGAGCTTAAGAACAAAAGCACGCAGCGATAAAATCGAGTGTTCCGAAGGAAACGCCTAATGAAAGAAAAGCATTTTTTGTTACTTTTTTTGCTTCGGAAAAAAGTAAAATAAAAGAAATAAAAATAATGTTATGACAGAGCAAAACAACACAAGTGGCAACAAAATATCATTCGGTAAATTATTTTGGCCAAGCTTTTTAGCTGTTTTCATTGCCGGATTGGTGGGAATGATTTTCTTCTTCCTTGTATTAGGTGGAATTATTGGCTCCTTCAGCGAATTCGGTCCAGAACCAATGGCATTGAAAGATAAAACAATCTTGCATTTGAAGTTAAATGGAACCATTTTGGAAAAAGGAAAATCTGAATTTGATCCGACAAGTTTTGAAATGACTGAGAACCCTGGATTACCCGATATTCTTTTCGCACTTGATAAAGCTAAAAAAGACGATCGTATAAAAGGATTATTTATCGATATCGGCGAAGTATCTTGTGGCATGGCAACGGCGCGGGAAATTCGATCTGCAATCAATGATTTCGAGAAAAGTGGGAAATTCGCAGTAGCATACAATTCAGGTGAATACGTTTCTCAAAAAGAGTATTACATCAGTTCGGCTGCCAAAGAATCGTATGGATTTCCAACATCAGCTTTCCAAATGACTGGTCTTGGGGGAGAGTTAATGTTTTTCAAAGGCATGTTGGATAAATTGGATGTGGAAGTGGAAATTATTCGTGGTAAAAACAACGACTTTAAGAGCGCTGTTGAGCCATTCTTTCGAACAAATATGAGCGATTCCAGTCGTGTGCAAGTTGAACGTTACATGAATTCAATGTGGGAAGACATGCGAAACGACATTGCTGCAGATCGTAAAATTGATGCAGAAGAGTTGAATTCAACCGCAGATTCGATGAAAATTAAACGTGCGGAGGATGCTGTAGAATTTAAATTACTTGATGGAGTCAAATACCGCGATGAAGTAATGTCACTTTTAATGAAAAAAGTGGGCGTTGATTCTGAAGAAGATTTGGAATTTCAAAACTTCGAAAAATACGCAAAGAAATCATTCTTCGAAGATCAACTTTTAACAAAGTCTGAAAATCCGGGTGTGGCTGTGATTTTAGCTGAAGGTGAGGTAGCAACAGAAGGTGACGGCTTAACTTCCGCAGAGATTTGTAAGCTTTTCAAGAAAGTGCGAAATAAAAAATCAATAAAAGTGGTTGTTTTCAGAATCAACAGTCCAGGTGGAAGTGCACTTGCCAGCGAAGAAATTTGGCGAGAGGTTAATTTAACGAACAAAGTGAAAAAAGTTGTGGTTTCCATGGGAGATGTGGCTGCTTCAGGAGGTTATTACATTGCATCACCGGCATACAAGATTTTCGCTGAGCCAACAACAATTACAGGTTCAATCGGTGTTTTTGGAATGATTCCATACACAGGAAAAATGCTCGAAAATAAATTAGGGATTTCCTTTGATCGCGTGAGTACGAATCAACATGCGGTTTTATCAACGAATCGCAAATTAACACCTATGGAATTGGCAATTACGCAGGAAGAAGTAGATCAAATCTATGATCAGTTTTTACAGCGCGTTTCCGATGGACGTAAAATGACCAAAGAACAAGTAAACCTCATTGCGCGTGGACGTGTTTGGACAGGACGTGATGCTTTGAAAATTGGTTTGGTTGACCAATTGGGAGGATTAAACGACGCGATCGCTTTTGCAGCTAGCGAAGCAGATTTGAAAAATCCAAAAGTCTTGTATTATCCGCTGAAAAAAGAAGATAAACTGGCAGATATTTTAGAAATTATTGATGAACAAGAAGAGGACGAATCGGTAAGCATCAAATCTCAAAAAATACCACAAGAATTAATGGATTATTATGCTTCTATTAAAAAGATTGAACGGATGCGTGGAATTCAGATGCGCTTGCCGTTTGAGGTGAGGATGGATTGATTTAGTTGGTTTTTCGCATCATTTCGCGGAGGAAATCTAATTCTTTTTCCAAAGATTCAATGCGTGATTCGTATTGTTCAATTAATTTCTCTGGTATATTGAAATGTGCCTGACTATTCACAAATTTTCCGGATTGTGTACAATTATTGAAGATGAGGTTGTCGTCGAAAGAAATGAGTTCCATAGGGTCAATTTCAAACACTTTGGAAATCTCAGTGATTTTCTCCCAATCAATTTTTATTTCATTTCGCTCAATCTTGGTTCATTTGATGGAATGACGAAAGCTTATCGGGCTTCAAAACTTGTATTTTCTTTTAATTCGATGATCGAGAATGAAATTACAGATGAGATTTCCTTTTACATTGAAGGCAAAATAGTCAAAACAATATATATTTCCAAAGGATTTAGTGCAGATGGTGAATGTATTGTGAAAAATGATTTTTATTATGAATTTGAGAATGGTGAAAATATTACATTGAAGAAACTTGATCAAGAACTATCTTATTTAAAAGGTTCAATCAGCGCAGCAAATTATGATGAAGTAATAACTAAACTAAACCTATTGAAAAAGAATAATATACCTGCTAGTCTACCTCAAACCAAGTTAATTGAAGAGCTATTAAATTCGGCAGTAAACATTAAATGGCGCACGGAACAGCAAATTCGAGAAGCTGCAGAAAAAATGAAACTACAAAATTTAAAAAATATTGTTTCTAATTATACTTGGATTTTAACAGAAGGTAATATTTCTGTGGCATTAAATTTTGAACCACTTTATGAAAGTGGAGTCGCTTCGAATTTTGGAGGAGCCGTACAATGGGGAAATATAATGAAATGTTTCGTTGCTTATTCCTATGAAATATCAGGTAATAAAATCAAACTGCAATTAGCTAAAGACGGATGTGGATACTCCTCAAACCAAACGATGTTATATGATATTAATGGGGATTATTTATACCTAATGTGGGGTAATGAAAAGCAAATATATTACCCAGAAAGTAAAATAAAACCTTAATTGTTTAAGTTTATCTAAAGAACAGAATTTTAAAAAGGAACAAAATGAAAAATTTATTGATTTTAGCTACGATGTTTCTGACATTTAGTTTTGCGAAAGCACAATCAGTCTATTTTGAAAGTCAAAGTGATGTTATATCATACATGGAAGGCAAAGTATTTTATGATAATGAAAGAGGTATGAACATAAAATATGGATTTATTTCGTCATATGGCACATATGGAATCACGGTCACAAATAAAAATAATGCGGTATTTTATTTTATAAATGTAATTATCGATACTTACGGTAATTCTGCTGATCTATTAGGTATGAGTCCCAGCTCTGGAAACAATTTTGGTTTTCGTTTATTCAGAGGTAAGTTGATTGTTGGTTACGGAGAATCTGAAACAGTAACATACTACCTAAAGTAAAATGCTTTTTTATTTTTGGAACTATCCAGGAAATTTAAGTCAGGTATAGTAATATTTTGAATCTAAAACACAACATGTCATCATTTCAGTTGATTATGTTTCTCGCTACTTAAAAAATAGTTTACACAGGTTTTTTCAGTTTAATTGTTCAAGTTCAATTAAGCAAAAGAATAAAAAATTGCTTATTGCATTGAGCAAAATATAAAGTTCTGATTTCTTATTTTAATAGATATTTGGATTAAATTCCAATAAAATATATATATATTTGGAATATTTTCCATAAAAACATACTTTTGATGTATGATTTCAAGAATTTTAGTTGATCGTTTGCATCAAAAGATGTTTAAACAAAAAGCCATTATCGTGCTTGGTCCGAGACAGGTTGGAAAAACGACGCTACTGAAAAATCTCGCATTCGACACTGATGAAATACTTTGGATGAATGCCGATGAAATTGATGTTCAGCAGAGGTTGTCTGAGGTGAGTTCCACGAGTTTTAAAGCTTTATTGGGTAAAAATAAAATATTTATCATCGATGAAGCTCAGCGTATTGAAAACATAGGACTGAAATTAAAACTGATAACAGATAATTTACCTGAAATTCAAGTTATCGCAACAGGTAGCTCTTCGTTTGATTTGGCGAACCACGTTAACGAGCCACTTACAGGAAGAAAATGGGAGTACAACTTATTTCCACTTTCCTATCAAGAATTGGTTGAACATCACGGGATGTTAACGGAAAACCGTTTACTTGAGCATCGCTTGGTTTATGGCTATTATCCCGAGGTTGTTTCGAATCCAGGAGAAGAAGAAGAGCGCTTGAAGTTGATTTGTCACAGTTATTTGTATAAAGATGTATTGCTTTGGGAGCGTTTGCACAAATCGGATAAATTGGTTCGTTTGCTGCAAGCGTTGGCTCATCAAATCGGTTCACAAGTTTCTTTTAATGAATTGGCAGAAATCTGTTCGATGGATCCCAAGACCGTTGAGAAATACGTGAATCTCTTGGAGCAAGCATTTGTGATTTTCAGATTACCGTCTTTTAGCAGAAATCTGCGAAATGAGCTAAAAAGTAGCCGTAAGATTTATTTTTATGACAATGGAATTCGAAATGCGATTATAAATAATTTCAATCCAATTGCCTTACGCAGTGATGTTGGCTTTCTTTGGGAAAACTTTTTGGTCTCCGAACGATTGAAATTTAACTCGTATCATTTACTGAATAAAAATTCGTTTTTCTGGCGAACCGTTAACCAACAAGAAATTGACTTAATTGAAGAATATGGCGGGCAACTGCATGCGTACGAATTCAAATGGAACACAAAAAAAACGGTTCGTTTAACAAAAACCTTCCAAAATGCTTATCCGAATTCATCTTTTGACGTGATAACTCCAAACAACTTACATGAATTTTTACTTCCAAAGAAGTAATTTTATATGTATATTTGGATTATATTCCAAAAATATACATATTTATTTGGATTTTATTCCGTAATAATATACTTTTTTAAAATGAAATAAGTGTGAGTTTATTCTTTTCTCATTACAAAAACCCAAACAACCAAAGCGGTATATTCTCTAGAATAATTTCTGAATTGCAGATTATCGGATTACTGTTTTGAAAACTTCATAATTCTCCTATGGTTCTTATTTTTATCCATTAGAATTATGTTGTATATCCCAGAATCCAAGTCCGAAATATCTATAGTTTTAA
>Ga0194116_10005263_pt1 | contig 14333 bp, 14 predicted proteins | sample TA2MahsurfametaG_4_FD_148617 | JGI IMG/M metagenome (GOLD analysis project Ga0194116, IMG submission 148617) | Freshwater microbial communities from Lake Tanganyika, Tanzania - TA2015008 Mahale S9 surface | ecosystem: Environmental > Aquatic > Freshwater > Lake | place: Tanzania: Lake... | reverse complement strand
TAGATTGTCCTTTATTATTACATGCTAATATATTTCCTGAAAATATGGAAGAATATGCAAATTGTGTACCTCCAACATTAGAAAATGTAAAGGCGGGAAAACAAATATGTCCATCATTGTGTGATTTTAAAAAGTGTGATTTAAAATGTGATGCAAGTAAATTAAATGAAAAATACTGGGATTCAAAAAAGAAAACTTATCGTAAATTAAGTAAAGATGAAGTAAATTATAATACATTTAATGATGATTTAGCAAAATATGAAGTAGTCTTAATTAAAAATAGAATAAAAGATTTATATAGATTTAAACATGTGTATATGTATAATGAAATATTAGATGAAATTAAAAAATCTTTTTTACAACATCAATCTGAATTATTTGAAGAATATTTTTTAGATCAAGCATTAGAAGATATGATGCCAAAATCAGAAAATGATTTTAATGATTTTAAAGATACAGTCTATGATAAATTTAATCGACCAGGATATTTAATTCAACGAGGTAAATATTACATATTCCAACCAAAATTTGAAAATGAAGATTTACCAATGTATTATCGTCAAAATATTGAAATAGATCAAGATAACCAAGTATCTTTAAATAATTTTGTTAAACAAGAGTTTGGTAAAGTTTATAAAAAAGTTAAAGTTAAAAAAGAAAAATTAACAAAAGTAGAAGAAGGTTATAATTTTGACGATACATTAAATTATTATGAAGAACGTGAAGAAAATTTTATTGTTGGTATAATTGATAAAAATTTAAATAAATTAGCATCTGATGAATTAGACTTATTTAAAATTAGACCACCAAGAGCAAAAGTTTTAGATAAAAAAAGAGGAACAGGAATTCCAACTTTTAAAGGAGCTGTATGTTCAACATCAAAAGATAAAGAATATTTAATGAAATTAGTAAGAATGATTCCAAATATTAGTAAGAGTGAAATAGCTCGTATTGATAAATTAACTAGAGAATTTATATGTAATGAAATTAGAGATAAATTATTATTTCTAGAAAAATATTCAACATCAAAAGATGGAAATAAAATAACATATATGATGATACCTATAAATCATCCAGTTTATCCATTTCCATATAATTTAGAAGATAGAATAAAATTTATGATGAAACAAGTAAATAAAATAGCAGATCGTCCAGTTGATGTTTTAACAAAAAAACAGAAAGATAAAAATGATAATCCAATTTATGAAATATCATTTAAAAATGATAAATATTTTAAAGATTCAACAAAAGAATTAGAAGATATAGGATTTAAATTAAAAGATAATATATGGATTATTTTGTTAAATTAATATCTAATAATTTATATAATTTATATAATTTAGATGAAAAATATATTTTTAGCAAATATTATTTATCTGGTACATTTAGCTGCTATATTATTTATTAGTTTGGGATTTATATTTGTACCTTTACAATATTTAAAATATCATATAATTATAACCATAGTAACTATGTTAATGTGGTATTTAGGAGGTAATTGTTATTTAACTACATTAGAATATAAATTAAGAACAGGTAAAATCAATAATAAATCAGCTGAAGATGGTGGACCTGAGTTTTTTAGACCATTTATAAAAAAATATTTTTGCTTAGAATTAAATAAAATTGAAGCAAATAAATTAAATCATATTTTATTTTTAATAGCACTATTACTTAGTTTTATTAGGTACATGTTAAATACTAAATTAATTTTTAATTAAATTTACTAAATTTCTTAATTGAGGATTTGATTCTAAATCTATAATAACTGGTCTATGAGTTAGATTAATTGATGATGAATCAGAAAATCCAGTTATTTGATTGAAAGAATTATAAAAATCGGGTGCAATTTTAAGAGCTATATAAATAGTTAAAGCTACAATTAAACTACTTGTAATAATAACTTGGCGATTTAATTCAAAAACTTTTTTAACATCATTTAAAAATGGTTGGTTACTTTTTTTAACTAAACAAGGTACAATAACTGAAAGAGCCATATTTACTAAACCACCAACCAAAGCAATAAAAATGTGTGAATCCATATATACTATAAATTAGAAATTTATTACTATATTTTTATTTTAATTGGCGCATGATCACTCCCCAATATTTTTGTTAAAATTAAACTTTCTTTAATTTTTTTTTCTAAACTTTTACTTAAAAGAAAATAATCTATTCTCCATCCTATATTTTTTTCTCTAGATTTTCTCATGTATGACCAAAAACTATATTCTATTTTTTCTGGATATAATTTTCTATAAGAATCTGTTAAATTACAACTTGATAATATTTTATTAAAAGAATCTCTTTCTTCAATAGTATAACCCGCTGTTTTTAAATTAGTTTTAGGATTTTTTAAATCAATTTCCTGGTGTGCAACATTAAGATCACCACATATAATTATCGGTTTAGTTTTTTGCAAATTATTTATATAATTTTCAAAAGCTCTGTCCCAAACTGTAGTTCTCCATTCAAGTCTATTTAATGATTGACCTGAATTAGGAGTATATACATGTAAAATATAATATTTATTATATTCTATCACAATTACACGTCCTTCATCATCTATTTCTTTGTCTTTATATTTTAAACCATAATTAACATTAATTGGTTCTTTCTTACAAAATATTGATGTACCACTATAACCTCCTCTTGTTTTACATGGACTCCAATATCTATATTTAAATTGTGGAAATCTTAAAATTACTTGTTTTTCAATATCATCATATGGACATGATAATTTAGTTTCACCCATACAAAATACATCAGGATTTTCATCTTTAATCATATTATCTAAATAATCTGTTTTTAATAATGATTTTAAACCATTAACATTCCAGGCAATAATTTTCATTAATTATAATAATAATTTAATTTTAAGTTAGTTTTAATTTTAAAATTAAATTATATTTAGTTTTAATGAGCAATACTGGACCAAATGATAGAAAACGTAAAAATGACAAAGTTGAATCACCAAAAAAGAAAAAAAATACATTTATTTATTTTTTAAACGATGATGATGATTATGATAATTATGATGATTTCAATAATTATGTTAATTATGAAGAAGACGATTATATAGAATATAAAGAAAAAGAAGTAAGAGAAGAAGATAAAGAATTAGTTGAGATAACTAAAGAAATCAATAGTATAAAAGATTTAATTGAATTAGGTAAAATGTATGATTCTACAAAACGATATAATATTGATTTAAAAATTCTAAATAAATTAGTAGGTCCGTTAACAGATTTAAATAATATGATTGGAATGGAGACTGTTAAACAAGATATAGTAGATTATATATTATTTAGAATTCAAAATTTGGATTCATCAAATCAAGACATGATGCATACTGTTATTCAAGGACCACCAGGAGTAGGTAAAACAGAAGTAGCTAAAATTATTGGTAAAATATATCTAGCAATGGGTATTTTAAAAAATGATAAATTTATTAAAGCAAGAAGGAGTGATTTAATTGCTGGTTATTTAGGTCAAACAGCAAAAACAACACAAAAAATTATTGATAGTGCAATTGGAGGTGTTTTATTTATAGATGAAGTATATTCATTAGGTAATGTTGAAAAAAGAGATAGTTTTTCAAAAGAATGTATTGATACAATTAATGAAAATCTAACAGAAAAGAAAACAGATTTTATTTGTATAATTGCTGGATACAAAGATGAAATAGAATCATGCTTTTTTTCATATAATTCAGGATTAGAAAGACGATTTCCAGTAAGATTTACAATAGAAGAATATAAACCTGAAGAATTATTTTTAATTTTTATAAAAAAAGTAAATGATCTTGGATGGATAATAGATGACTCTGTAAAAGTAGATTTTTTTATTGAAAATATAGATAGTTTTAAATATTTTGGAGGAGATATAGAAGTATTATTTAGCAGATGTAAAAGGGCACATTCAAGGAGAGTTTTCACTTCTAAAGAATCAGAAAAGAAAATAATAAATAATATTGATTTACAAAGAGGTTTTCAATCATTTAAAGCACATAGACAAGAAAAACAAAAAGATAAATCTGATGTTTGGAAAAATATGTTTTTATAATTTACTTAAAGAATATTTATTTATTACTCAATAATGGAAAAAAATAATTTGCTTTATTTAATTGAATTAAATGATTGTATTATAGGAGCTTATGATAATTTAAATGATGCCGAAACATATATTTATGGAAGTTTTCAAAATAATTTTTTTTTATCAGCAAAAATAAAAATATTTAAATTAAATAGCTGTTTTTCATTAGAAACTAAATCTTATACATCAAATAAAATAATAAAAACAGATATTAAACCAATAACTAATATTCCTATTTTAACACCAAAAGAAAATAATATGTTTCAGGAGAATAATGAAGAATTATTAAAAATGGCAAAACAAAAAATTGAAATACAACATAAAATAAATTTATTAAAGGTTCAAAAAGAAAAAATTGAAGAATCAAAAAGAGTTTTTGAAAATGATTTGAAATTATTTGCTCTATTTAATGAAAGTAAACAAAAAGATAATAGATTTGAAATACCTGAATTATTTAGAAATAAATATGATATAATGTTTAAATTAAATAATAATAATAATTTAAATTGGAATGAGTTTATGAAAGAATATCATAAGAGTGATAATAATTATGATGATTATTTTGGTTTTAATAATTATGAATCTGTATTTTTAGATAAAGAAAATCATGATAATTTTAGTGAAGAAATTGATATAGAATCTGATTCATCAACTGAATCAAGTAAAAATTAATTATGAAATGATTTATTTCTAAATTAGTATATATTAATTTAGAAATGTATCGTATTGAAGATATTGAAAAAATAAATATAAATATTGATAAAATTAAAGATGAAGCTGCTCAAGAATATAAAACTTTATATGAACCTACCTTAAATGAAATTAGCAAAGTTTACAAATCTATAAAAAATTACATTAAAAGAAAAGGAAGAGTTGCTTATGGTGGATTTGCTCAAAATCTTTTAATAATTAATAAAAATCCTGATGATTCATTTTATAAAATAATTGATGGAGTTTTTTATACATGGCCTGATTTAGCAGATATTGAATTTTACACTCCTACACCCATTGAAGATGTTATTGAATTAACTGAAGAATTATTCAAGTTAGGATATAAAAATATAGAAGGTAAAGAAGGAATTCATTCAGGTACATATAAAATATTTGTTAATTTTTTAAATTATTGTGATATTGGTTATATTCCAACAAATATAAATAATAATATGCCAGTAATTGAAGTAGAAGGTATAAAATGTGCACACCCTCATTTTATGATGGTTGATACATTTAGAATTTTAACTGATCCAATGACTTCATATTGGAGAGTAGACAAATCAATAAAAAGATTTCAAAAATTAATAAAATATTATCCAATTGATCAATCAAATGTTAATATGAAAATTGAATTTAAATCCAACGATCAATCAATTAATAAATTAATTAGAAAAAAAATAGTTCAAAAAACAAAATTAATAGTTGTTGGATTTGCAGCTTATAATTACTATGCTAAAAAAGAATCAGATGAAAATATGTTAAATAATATACCTTTTTATGAATTAATATCAACTAATTTTACAAGAGATGCAAAACAAATACATAGATTTTTTAATAAAAAATTTCCTGGTAAAGTTACGACAAAAGAATTTTATCCTTTTAATGAATTCTTAGATAGAAAAATAGAATATTATGTTAATAATGAATTAGTTTTAAGATTATTTGGTAATAATGAAAGATGTATTGTATATAATTACTCAGATAAAAAGAAAACTCATTTTGGTACCTTTAATTTGGTTATGATGTATTTGCTATTTGATTATTTTTACTATTTTATAAACCATGATAAATATAATACTGAATTATTTTCAGGACTTATTTCAAAATTTTTTAATTTAAGAAATAAATATTTAGATAAACATAATATAACAGTTATTGATAAATCACCATTTCAAGATTTTACATTTAAATGCTTAGGAATCCCAATAGATCCAATAAGAAGTTCATTATTAGAAGGTTTAGAAAAGAAAAAACAAGGAAAAAGAATGAAATTTAGATATGATCCATCTGGAAAATCAATTAAAGTTCCTGAATTTTCCTTTTCTAATATTTCCGGAAATCACATTTTAAAAGAAAAATATTTTATTTTAAAAAAAAATAATTTATAAATTATAATATATATGTCAAGTCAGATTTCAGTAATTGACGATTTAGAATTAAAAGCCTTTAGCATTCCTCAAGCTGGTGGTAAAAAACGTTCTAAAAAATCATCTAAAAAATCTCAAAAAGGTGGTAATCCTCCCAAAACTCCAGAAGGTCTTCAAGTTGGAGGCAAAAAACGTTCTAAAAAATCATCTAAGAAAGGATCTAAAAAAGGATCTAAAAAAGGATCAATGAAAGGTGGTAACCCTCCCAAAACTCCAGATGGTCTTCAAGTTGGAGGCAAAAAACGTTCTAAAAAAGGATCTAAAAAAGGATCAATGAAAGGTGGTAATCCTCCTAAAACTCCAGATGGTCTTCAAGTTGGAGGCAAGAAACGTTCTAAAAAAGGATCTAAAAAAGGATCAATGAAAGGTGGTAATCCTCCCAAAACTCCAGATGGTCTTCAAGTTGGAGGCAAAAAACGTTCTAAAAAAGGATCTAAAAAAGGATCTAAAAAAGGATCTAAAAAAGGATCAATGAAAGGTGGTAATCCTCCCAAAACTCCAGATGGTCTTCAAGTTGGAGGCAAAAAACGTTCTAAAAAAACATCCAAAAAAGGATCTAAAAAATCATCCAAAAGATTAATGAAAGGTGGTAATCCTCCTGAGGGAGAACCTGAACCTGCACCTGTACCTGTACCTAAAAATTCTCAAGTTGGAGGCAAAAAAAGTTCTAAAAAATCATCTAAGAAAGGATCTAAAAAATCTCAAAAAGGTGGTGATCCTCCCAAAACTCCAGATGGTCTTCAAGTTGGAAGTAATTACCCTTTACCAACCCCTCCTGGTCTTCAAGCTGGTGGTAATTACCCTTTACCAACCCCTCCTGGTGTTCAAGCTGGTGGTAATTACCCTTTACCAACCCCACCCCCTCCTGGTGTTCAAGCTGGTGGTAATAACCCTTTACAAACCCAACTTAAAGTTGATAATAAGATGAAATGTGATAATTCAACTTTGAATTCAAAATCTTCAGATGAATTATTAGGTGGAGCTAAAAAAAAAGGATCCAAAAAATATTAAATAATTAATATATTTTTACAGAATTACAATAATTGTCAATTCTGTTCAAATCAAATGTTTTTAAGTAATTATAATTATCCAAATCAAGACTGTTATTTAAAAAATCAAAAGCTAATTTATCCTTTGATTTAAAACTGGTAGTAGATTGTTTAGTATCTGTAACATCTTGAATACTAGTAAAATTTTTACTTTCAATTACTGTATTAGGAATATGGTGAATTATATCAAAATCATTATCTTCTTCATATATTTTTTTAAATGCCAGTGAATTTGGTTCAGCTTTAGGTAACATGTGAGGGGTATATAAATCCATTTTAGCTTGATAAAATTCCAATTTTTTAGTGATTGATTCATCATCTGAATTACTATCAGAAGTGTCACTATCAACTGAAACTATTTTAACAGATGGTATAAAGTTATCATCTTCATTTTTATCATATTCAAATAAAGTTGTGTCATTACTAATTTCACTTAGTGATTTTTCAATATGTCTACTAAGTAATTTAATCATATTTTTATTATATTTATTTGATTTAATTTCTAATAAAATATTTTCAATAAATTTCTTATAAGATAAAATATTATCAATATGATAATTTAAACTTTGATCTTCTACATAATATTCTGTATATTCTTCTGAATTCATTAATTAAAAAATTATATATTATAATATATTAATTTCAATTATTTTTAAGTAAAAATTATTTAAAAAACAATTAGATTAATTAAATAATAATGAATTTTGATGAATTATTTAAATATTGTCAAGAATTAAATAAATCAAATTCTGAGAAATGTTTAGTATGTCATATACCTATTGAGAAAGATCACAAACATTTAAAATTAAATTGTAATCATTTATTTCATTCTGATTGTATTAATTATTTAGGTGGATCTATCAAATGTTTATATTGTGAGAAAAAATCTTTACCTGAAAAAATTAATTGGAACCAAAATGAATTGTGTAAAATAGTTCTAAAAACTGGACCAAAGAAAGGAGAGTTTTGTAATAGGAAAAATTGTTTATATCATAAAATAAATTCTTCAAATGTACAAGTTGTTAATACTAATAATTGTAATTATATAATTAAATCTGGTATTAATGCTGGTAAACAATGTGATAGAAAATTACCTTGTAAATATCATAAAAATGAAATAGACATTTAATCAATAAAATCACATGATTCATTTTCATTATTTTGAAATGATTTAAATTTTGATGTATCTGTATTTTTGTTATTTTTAATATCATATTTTCTAACAAAATCAGTATTTTTAATTGCTTTTTTATTGAGAATATCTTGAATTATAGATTCAGTTTTAACTATTTTAGAATCATCAATAAAATCACATTCTTCATTATCTAAAAAATCACAATAATCTGAATCATAATCTTTTTCTTTAGGCTTATCTTTCTTTTCAAATTTAAAATTAGAATTAAATGATTTATTAGTTGTTTTTATCTTTGGTTGAACTAGTTTTTTAATATCAAATTCTGGATCTAAAAACAAATACTTATTTTTAATAATATCATCATTATGAATAACATATTCAGTATTCATTTTAATGTATTTTTTTCGTTTTTCTACTATTTTTTTGAGCTCATCTAATTTATCTTGATTTTTTCTATAATATAATATTTTATCATATGTATCCTTCATGATTGGAATTATACTACCTAAAAATTTATCATCTCTATTTATTGCAACATTATGTGATGATTCTAACTTCCAATAGATGATTCTATAAAAATAATAATCTTTATGAATATCAGGATATAATGTTTTATATTGGTCCAACATTTTTAAAACCCAATTATTATATTGAGCTTCATCCATGTCTAATCTTTTTGGAATAATATATTTAGATTTCCATTCAGCTAAATCACCATCAAATTGAGGGATGAAAACTTTTGGATAAAATTCTAATATAATACCTTTTTTAAGTCTATCATCAACTTGAATTTTAGCACTAGAGTTACCAACAGTATTTACACATGATTGACAATTATCTGACAAATAAGCTTCACGACTAGAATATTCGGATAATTTACATTGCCAGAAATCACATACATCTAATTCACAACATGCTAATTGTTGTTGAACTTGACAATAATAATAAAAAGGACAAATTTCTCCAGCAATTTTTCCAGATGTTTCTATATCTCTTGTAACAGGGCATTTGATTTCTAACATTGTACCTAATCTTTCAGAAAAATTATTATCTAATGTATATTTAGAACAAATACCATCAGGAGATGCACCTAAAAAAGTATATTTTTCAGAAGGTAAAGCTCCAAATTCAAAAACACGTGTATTGTAAATATGTTCATAAATCATAGTTGCTGTTGGTTCATATTTTTTACCATGAAAAACTGTAGCATTATCTAAAAATGGAAAATTAGGATCACATTTTTTTAATATAAATGATTCAACCGGTTCATATGGATTTAAATCTATAGCTGCAGCAGAATCTGATGCTGTAATTCTATTATATCTATAATTAAACCATTCTTGAGATCTTTGAGCAGGTTGTGGTAACTTTTTGAGTTTTTCAAAATGATCAGATATTTTTTTATATTTGGATGGAACTTTGATATCTGGATATGTATCTTCATATTCTCTTAAACAATTCTTTCCATCATCAAATGATAAACTATTATTAAAAGTATATTTATTTGAAAACAATCTATTTATAATTTCATCTACTTTATCTTCAGTTACATCGGCAAATTCTTTTTGTAAATCATGATAAATTTGTTTTTTGATTATTGATAAACCTAATAAATTTGTAGAACCTTTCTTTCCGATATTATGTTCTAATATTTTAATTGTTTTTTCAATCATATTATTTAAATTACCAAAGGACATTATATGGATATTAAATTAGTTTTTAAATAAAATTAATTCAATATTTTAGTTCTCTAAATAAAAATAGTTATTATTATTGTATTGTAAATTAGGTAATGATATGATTTTTCCATTAATTTCATCATATATAACATTTTCTTTTTTAGTTAATTTTTTTGCTTTAATTAATTCAACTAGTTTATCTCTTAATTTAATTTTATCTTTTTCAGAATTCATTTTTAAATTATTTACGAATTCTTTTACTTTTAAAATTTTATGTATTGAATTTAATTTTTGCCAAGATTTTTTATATAAATCTCCATCCGCAAATATTTGTTTATGATTGTCGGTTTCTGATGAAGAGTTTAAATCTTTTTTTTCTGTATTTGTTTCTGATAATTTATTTTCTTGTGGTAATTTATCATATAGATCTTGTAAATGATTATTTAACCATATTTCATTTATTTGCATTTTTTTTAATGATTCTATCAGATTTTTATAATATTTTATTTCAAATTTATTATTAATTAATTCAATATCCATTATAATTAAAATCAACTTATCTTTAATATATTTTATTCAATATTTATTAAATATTGAAAATATTATCTTATACTATTTAATCCTTAATATAATGAATCCAAATTTAGATGAATTATTTTCTGAACTATTCGCTTATCGTATATTGATGCAAGATTCGTATGAAAATGAATCGGATATCATACGGGAAATTAAAAATTATTTAATAGAAATTGGAATTACTATCTCGAATATTCCACAAATCATTTGTGATTTTTATAAAAATTTTGGTTATGAAATATCATTTGATGTTGTAAATCAAGCATGCGGTAATCAAATGGTAGATAATATTTTAAGTTTAACATTATCATCAGAAGATTTTAATAATACTGATCCAAATGAACAACCCATAATTTTTTCTCAAACATTTTCAAATCCTATAAATGACAACGCCGATGAAGAATCATCAAATGAAGCTTCAGATGATGAAAATCTCCAAAATAATAATTTAGATTTATCTCAAATAGTTCACGTATTAAATAATCATAATAATTCAATTAATGAATTGATGGCACAAAATATGTTTCTATATGTTAATTTTATTAATGGTCATCTTCAAAATCACTGGATTAATAATCCAGTAAATCATGGTTCATTAATGAATGTAATTAATAGTCTTGTAAATAATAACAATCAATCGTATCAGAATGTAGTTGTTTCAATGGATGATAAAGATTTAGAAAAATTAGAATCTGTAGAACTAGATTCAAATTTAGATTCAAATTGTAGTATATGTATGGGACAAATGGAAAAAGGAGATTTTATAACTAAATTAGTTTGTACTCATACTTTTCATACTGATTGTATTAAAACTTATCTAAAAGAATATAATTATAAATGTCCTGTTTGTAGAACAGAATTAGGAAAAGTAAAATATAGTTTATAAAATAAAATAATTTTATAATTATATTATTGTTGTACACATTGAGGTTGTCCCATATTTTGATTTTCCATATCAGAATCTGAGCTATTTGAATCATCAAAATTTTTATTATTTGATTTTTTATATTCTTTTTGGTTATTGTTTTTTAATGAATCCATTAAGTTATTAATTGTTTCAGATTGTTTACATTCTGATAAAACTGTTTTTGTCAAATTAGAAGTTTTAATTACTTGTTGTTCTTTTAGAACTTCGGCTTTATCAAATGATTGTAATAAAGATTTTAATTGTGATTTAGTATCTTGTGGTAAAACAGAAAAATTAGGTAATATTATATTAAATCTAATATATAGATCTCCATTTGTATTATTAGATAATTTCATACCTTCATTATTGATTTTTCTAATCATTTTAAAATCAGTCGGACCTGAACAACTTAAATGTAAATTTCTCCCATCCATATGAGTTATTAATTTATCAAAACCAAATAAAGCTTGATATAATTTAATATCTAAATCTAAAAATAAATCATTATCATATCTTTTAAAAGTTTTATTAGGAATTTCATTAATAATAAGAATTAAATCTGTTTTACATTCTTTTAATTGATGACCTTTACCTTCTAAAGTTAATTTAAAACCATGATTTAATTTTGATATTAATTTTATTGGAATTGTTTTTTCTTTTATAGTGAATCCTTTACCGGTACATACATCACATTTATCTTCATCTTTAACAATTTTACCTTTACCATTACATAAATGACATTCTACCATAGATCGTTGGACAATAGGACCCATTCGAATCATTTGAATCTTTACTCCTTGACCTTTACAGGCTTCGCATTTAGAATTATTTCCGGTTTTAGTACCATCTCCATTGCATTTATTACAATTATTTTTTTGTTTATAACTAAAGTTAATTGTTTCTTCATTATATATTTGTTCTAAATTGACATTTATTGGTTCAACAATATTTTCTGGTTGTTTATGTTTTGGTTGTGGCATTCCACCCATATTAAATGGAAATCCAGCCCCAAAAATATTTCCAAAATCTGCAAAAGGATTGTGATCATTATTTTGACCTGCCTGATTTTCAGCATTAAAAATATCCATACCAATATCATCATATAATTTTCTAGATTCATTATTTAATAAAATTTCTTTTGCTTTATTAATTTCTTGAAACATATTTGTAGCATCTTTTTTTTTATCAACATCTGAATGTTTATCTGGATGCCATATTTTAGATAATCTATTATAAGCTTTTTTAATTTGTACTTCAGTAGCATCAGGTTTAATTTCTAAAATATCATACAGTTTTGTATCTTTTACCATTTAATATATTTAAAAATGCTTCTTTAATTAATTTAAAAAATTTTAATTATTATTTAAAGCTTCAAATTTATATATAGTAATGACAGATTTACAAGTTTTTAATGTTATAGTTGAAGGAGATAAAATAGGTTTTAATTCAAAGAATGCTGTAAATAAATTTAAACAAGAAGTCAAGACTACTAATAATTTTGATCTAAGTGAACTTTCAAAAAAATTTGTTAAAACAGGTTTTTTATTAGAACAAGTTGAAAAAACAGATAATAATTATAGATTTAAAATCAGTAAAGAAGATTCTAAAGCTGATAATGAACCACAAATAATTGATAAAAAAGAAAAACAAAAAATATTAAAAGCTAAAATTAATTTAATGCGACAAGATAGAACTAACAGTGTTTATCATAAAGCAAAAGCAAATGATAATGTTCCTCCTGAAATTTTAAATGAATATATGAAATTAAAAAAAATATCAAAGATGTCTATTCCCGAACCAAATGAAATATTAGATCATCCTGAAGAATATAAACATATAATTTCATTAGTTTTACAAAATTCAATGATGAAACAACTCGGATCAAATCATCCTTATGTTAGATATTTTAAATTAATAGCTGAAAAACTAGGTGTTGAAATGATTTTACCAATACCAACTCAAAATTTCTTATCTGATGATAAAATTAAAAATTTAGTTAATATTAAAGGAAATGAAATGAATATGGATAATGAAACTGATAGTGAAAATGAAGTTGAAATATAAATAAAATTGATTAATTTATTGATTTATATTAAATCAATAAATTAATGATTATTTATGATAATATCCATGGTTATATAAACTTAGACTCAATATCTTCTGTTATAGTTGATACACCTGTATTTCAAAGGTTAAGAAATATTCATCAAACAGGAGTATTATATTTAGTTTTTCCAACAGCAAATCATTCCAGATTTGAACACTCTATTGGAACATATCATTTAGCTACTCAAATGATAGAAAAAATCAATAAAAAACAACCAGAATTAAAAATAACAGCTGAAATAATTCAATTAGTTGGAATTGCAGGGTTATGTCATGATTTGGGTCATTTACTTTTTTCGCATTTATTTGACGATTACTTTTTGGAATCTTTGTCTAATCATAATGAATTAAAAATATTAACAAAAAATGTTTATCATGAGAATAGATCAATTACATTACTTAATCACATGGTTGATAAATATGATGTACCATTAAATAAAGATCAAATAAAAGTAATTGGTGATTTAATTAATCCAAAAGAATCTGAATATAATAAATGGAAGACTAAATATCAGGTTGGTAGATGGATATTTCAAATTATTTCCAATCCATTAAATTCTATAGATGTTGATAAATTTGATTATTTAGTAAGAGATACTCAAGCTGTTGGATTAAAATTTGGATTTAATTATTCAAGAATTATAG
>Ga0194116_10005262_pt1 | contig 14334 bp, 24 predicted proteins | sample TA2MahsurfametaG_4_FD_148617 | JGI IMG/M metagenome (GOLD analysis project Ga0194116, IMG submission 148617) | Freshwater microbial communities from Lake Tanganyika, Tanzania - TA2015008 Mahale S9 surface | ecosystem: Environmental > Aquatic > Freshwater > Lake | place: Tanzania: Lake... | reverse complement strand
CCCCAAAACCCCAAAACCCCTGTTCTTAATCAAATTAATTAATTAAATAGAGTGTGAAAGGAATTAAGAAGAGGTTTAAAAGTAAGACAATCCTTAAAAATAGAAAAGTCACCTTAGAAAAGCATGCTTCAATTTAGTCGCTCACTTTATCATGATGCAGGTTCCTTTCCGGGGGCAAACAGATCAGCTGCTCCAGGTACATCGAGCACCATAGCCACACCAGCAATAACCCACTTGGCTGGAGGGTACTTGGTCTTCAGCTGTGCAGGGAAAACGTAAGTCATCATTCTGTCGATGGTCTTGTACACTGGGCAAATGTAGACGGTCTTGTCCTCCTTGTCGGTGAGCGGCACAGTGCGGCACTGAACGACGGGCACGATCGAGAAAGAAGTCTTGGGCAATGACTCCTCGAGGCCACTGTTGATATCCCAACGGGCACCTTCGACCTGGAAACCAAAGACGAGGGCACCATCAGTCTTTCTGAGCTCAGGTAAGTCCTGCTCGTAGTACATCTTCTTGAGAACATCGGTCTGAATGGTAGTCTTGTTCAACTCTTGCATGGTCTCACGGCAGAACACCTGCTTGATGGCTGTCAAGAAAGACGATGGGTTAATCAGTCTGTTAATGAAGACGACCTTAGGAATCTTGGTGGGATCATCCTTCCACAAGTTCATCTGGTCGATACGCGCCTTAATGTTTTCTGTCCAGGAGATCAGGGCACGCTCTGATGGGTAGGCAATCTTCTTCCACTGTGGTGGCACACGGTCCAGGCGGATGTTGTCCTCAAGGGTCTCCATAGCCTCATTCATGGTCAGCTCACCCTTGTAGGCAAGATCGAGGTCACCAAGAGAACGCATGATACCGTTGATGAGCACGTTGAGTTTCTCGCACTCTTGGATGAAGGCGTTCTGGTAGGGTCCACGAGTTTAGTCGTCGAGCTTCTAGTTAAGGTCCTCAATGTTAACCTTGAGAGAATCAAGACCAAGGGTGTTGTTGACTAGGTCGAAGTATTCCTTGACTCTGGTGTCTTCAGTAGCACCGGCAGATGCACCACCCTTAGGCTGCAGATCGACAAGGATACCGAAGAGACTCTGACACTGGTTAGTTCTGAAATCAATTTCAGCGTTAGGGTGCATACCGTATCCAAGAGGGGTCTCTGGTGGGAGCTCAGACTCGATATACTTGATGTAACCCTCATGGTTCAACGGGATTGGAGTCTTGAATGAGATGCCCTTGCCCTCGATGAAGGGGAACATTTCAGCCTCGTCAAGGAGGGTGTCGTTCATCAAGTTATCGAGGTAGGTGGCGCAGAAACGTCTGTCCCAGTCGTCGACGATGTGACCACCGTACATGATCTCACCAAAGATGTACTTGAGGTCATCCCATGGAATCTTACCTGAAGCTTGATTGGTTTCCATGTAGTTTTGCAAAACGATGGATGAGTCACGAAGATCTCCCATAGAGAAGGGGTAAACTCTGTTCCAGCCCTTGGTTCCGAACTTACGACGTTCGCACATGACCGAATGGAAGTAGCAGAGACCGAAGATAATGGTCTTGATCTTGGGGTCTTTGTCATCAATCTCATCCTTCTTGAAGAACGAGAAAGATCTCTTCAGGTTGTCTTTGAGACCTTGAGGTGGCTCGTTTGTCAACTTAATTGACTTCTCGAGCAGACCGATGGGGATTTTGTCCGAGGGATCGGAAGTGAGGAAGAGTCTGAAGTTGGGGTTGGAGCCTTCGATAGCGAAGATGTTCAACTTCTTCTCGAGCTCGTAGAGGTAGGCTGGCATGAGATGCACGTTCTGCAACATGACCCAGAAGCCTTCCTTGTGGCCGGCGTCAAGCTTGTCGTTGGCAAACTTGTCTTGACCCTGACCGAGTGCAATAGTGTGCAACATCTTTTTGGTATCGAAGCCCATCTGTCTGGCTAGGTACTCGACATCCTCGACTGGGTTCACACCAGGGGAGAGGATGAAGTAGATGGGAGTCGTGGTGGTTGAGTCTTTGTAGGCACTAGCAAGAATCTGCTTAGAGTTGCTTGTGGAATCGCAATCGACGAATTCTGAACCGTAGGGCAGCGCTTTTCTAATGTAGTTGTCAAGAGCAGTGGTGACTCTGTCGGGTCTGAGGGCGCGGATGACCAATAGTTTTTCGAATGGCATCTGCTCAAGCTTCTTCCAGTCAAGTGGAAGCTTTTCGGTCTCGGGTGTCAGCTCGTTGTACCAGACTTCGAAACGTTTGGCGGCACCAGTTTCGATGTTGACGGCAAACTGCTCGAACATTTCAATCTCAATTATCTTTTGGACGCTGAACCAAACGGTTTCGGGCATCCATGATTTGAGGACGGCCGGTAGAGGTACATCCTTCTTCTGGGGGCACATGATGAGGAAATTCATCTTCTGGGCGTCGTACTCCTGACCTTCTAGGATGCCGAGTTGCATAAGTCTGAATGTGAGTTGAGTCAGGAAGATCTACTTGTGGCGCACGAAGAGACCGCGCTGGACCCATCTGTAGATGGTCATTCTGATGCATTGTCTTAGGTCGACGACGCGCTTCTCATCGTCATCGTTGGGTGCAGTGTTGTCAATAGCCTTAAAGAAGAAGGTTTGGAAGGACTCGAGCGAGTACTGGTACATGTGGTCGATGATACACAGCTGGATCAGCAAGAAGTAAAGGGTGGCACCCTCGGCAGCGACGCGTCTGTAAACCTCACGAAGGTTGTTAATGGTGATTTCGGTCTATTTAGCCTCAACCTGCTGGCGCTGAATCTCAGTGGATGTGGCCTTGGTTACTTCGAGGGACTCAATCAGCGAGATGTTCGTGAGAATAGTGTTGGGGTCAGCATCAGAGAGATTCTTCAGCAAGTCAGACTCAAGCTGAGCCAGCGTGGTAATGAACTGGTTCTGTTTGTTAACGAGTTCTTCCTTGGTCTGCTCGAGGTCGGGTTTCTCGACTCGCACGACCATGGCAAGGAGCTGGTCCTCAAGACCAGACTCAGTGACGATGAAGTTAATGATGGTGCACTGAGCGGCAGTCTCTGGCTTATAGTGGGGGTTGATAAGCTTAGTCTGCAGGTAGAGCTTGAAGTTCGACATCATCTCAATGTCCTCGGAACCAATCTTAACCGTGAAGTTCTTGCCCTTCTTGACGAACTGTCTCGAGAGTAGAGGGTCCAATAGCGGGTCGATGTGCTCACCAATCGACTCAATCATGAGAACCATGCCGTTGGAGAGAGCATGCTCAACCCTCTTCTGCCACTTGTCTTGCTGTAAGGTGATGATCATCATGTCTGAGCCCTCTTTGCCCTTGATCCATTTGATGCCCTGAAGTTGTGGATCGATCAGCAGAGGGTAACGGGAACAGCTGGAGACGATGGCGGCGTTTTCGAGAGAGACTCTGTCAGCTGGGAGGCCCTGTGTCTTCCAGACGGCCTGTTAAGCGTCAGTCGAAAGCACTTCGAGCGGATCGATTCCCTCAGTGAACGGAATCGACTTGGCGATGATGTCGTTGATCCACTGGTTGCACCAGAGATCCTTTCTGAAAAGCGCGTTGAACGGTCCAATATACGACACGAACGCAGCAGAGACGAGCGCGTTACCAATCATGGTCATCTTCTCGGTTTGGAACTGCTTGACGTTCCTGGTCCACCTCACATTCTCATCGGCCAAACCAGTGACGAGACGGTTGGCAAGCGACAAATTTAATGCGAGTGCGTTGGCATCATCCTCCACAGCCTTCTTCTTAGCAACGGCGGCATCGAGCTGCGCCTTAAGTCCATCGACCTTCTCGACGATGACTCTGACCTTTTCCATGACGATTGCGAGCTCGGCCAGCTTTTCGTTGGCGAGCTTCTCTGCGGCCTCAGCAGACTCCATGAGAGGCTTGACCTTCTTGAAAATGGTGTTGTAGATGACGATGTTGATGACCCACTTGCACAAGTTGGCGGCGGCTGAAGACTTCTTTTGCATGTTCTCGAAGGTGAATGATTCAGACGAAAGGATAGGCTCGAGCTCCTTAAGGATCCACTCAGCAATATTGTCACCGTCGTATTTCTGAACGGACTCCAGGAAAGCCTTGGGGTTGTTCATCATCTTTTGGGCTTGGGGCCATCCGTGATTCTTTTTCTCACCCTTCAGAATGAGCACTGCCTTGGTGACAACGACACAATCTGGGGGTGGATTAGCAAGAGCCTTCAGCTCCTGGATCGCTTTCACATCCAAGCAAGCAACGGCATCCTCAGCAGCCTTCATGGCAGGGATAGCAGCCTCTAGCTCTTTGTTAGCCTAAGCTTTGGTCTCCTAGGCAGCATTAGCGACCTCGTTAGTGGCAGCGGCCTGAATGTTAGCAGCATCTTGCTCCTTTTGAGCGTCGGCGGACTCAATCTCGACTTGAGCAATAAGTTTGCCAGTGGCAGTCTTTTCGATCTCGACTTCAACCATCTTTACTTCGAGGAGCTTCTGGAGTTAGGCGACTTACTCAGTTGTCTGGTTCATAATGTTGAGACCTTGGGAGAGTCTATCGATCTGGTCATTGATCCTAGTTGTCTTTGACTCCAAGAGTTTTAGGTAGAACTTAATCAGTTCGAGGAAGGACGTGGGCGTCGTGTAGTTGTTACGGCGCTGCTGGATACGGAACAGGTTGTTGGCCTCACCGATCGACATGTGGACGAAGGCCATGTGCTCAGCAATCTTGTTCTTCAGCTCTTCATCTGGGATGATTGCGATGGGTTCGAGGAACTTTTGGGCTACACCGATCAGAGCATCCTAGGGCCAGGCGTGGAACCAATCAATCGAGGTGGAGTTGATCAGACCTGGGAACATACGCGCTCTGAAACGGAAAGCATCACCGACGGGTGAGAAGCAGAGAGCCATGTGCAAGTTTCTGCGGACCTTGTCGATAAAGAAGTTGAAAATTGGGCCTTAAGCGTCCTCAACACCGTTCGATTTAGCCTCAGATCTAACTTTACCGATGATACCGTCAATTTCATCCTTAGCGAACAGTTCTGGAATGTAGCCTGAAGAAATGATATCGTTAATATAAACGAGGAAGTCGTCCTTTACAATCTGCGAGTCCGTCAAAATGAACATCGTGGGCTAGCCAACAACACCAGCCTTCGTGTAAGCAGTCTGGATATCAACTTTCAAATCGGACTTGCTGTAGTTGGAGGTGACGACAATGCGGAAGACATCTTGACTGAGGATGTAAGCAGTAAGCTTCGACAGCGACTGTTTACCAGAGCCGCCGACACCGACTAGAAGTGCGTTACCGCAAGGCTGGTCGACAATTCGAGCGATACGGGTGATATGCTGGCAAGCAATAGTGAACAGGACGAGGTCCATCGATGCAATATTCTCGTTGTACTCCTCAAGTTTCTGGTTGAGGATATTCTTGAGCTCAGTCTCATCGGTGACGTTCTTGTAGGCGGGCTCGTGTCCTTTGCAAACTGAGATAAAGTTGGTGTAGATGAGCGGTTCAGCCAAGATCATGTCAGGCTTGAAATCACTGAATTCCTTTATACCGTTGGCGATAAATTCATTGTACTTTGCGACATCCTCGGGCAATATCAGTCTGTCAAGGTAAACTCTGTGACACTCGTGAGCCCACATTCTCGCGAGACCGAGCGGGTTCTTGGCATAGGGTGAGTGCTCGATTTGCATAATGTTTTGGATGATCTTGGTGAAGTCGCGCAAGTTAAACTAGTAGTGGAACTTGCGGGCAGTGGGCATGAACTAAGCTGAAAGTGCAATTCCGTTGAAAACTGCTGAAGTAGCATCGACGACCTTCTTAGCGTAGTTATTGAAAGTAGAGTCGAAATTCTTCAGGTGGTTGCTGAGCACTTGATGATAAATTGTGTTAAGAATTTCCTTGTCGGGTGTACCGAGTGCAACCATGGTGAAGTGGCGTGAAAGACGCAGATCAATGACGAAGGAGCCAGACTTGGGGTTGAGGCAACCAAGGAACATGATGTCCTGGAGAGTCTTCTTCTCCTCGAGGTGCTCTCTATCGAAAACCAGCTGATAGTCAATGATCTAGCGAATGAGGCAGATAGGGGACTGGGTGCCGTACTTGTCAAGCTTGGGCATGTTGAGGTCGTCCATGAAGAACATGAGGGTCTTACCGGTGGGTGGACCGAAAATTCTACCCATGCGCTTGTCGACGTTCGACTCAATGACGGTTTAAAGAGCCTTAGAGTCAGTGTAGGCACTCATGTTCATGGATGAGCAGACAGTAATCTCCTTGTCGACAGCAGCGAAGTAATCCTTGATAATAGTGGTCTTGCCTGTACCAGCAAAACCAACGTAGAGGAGACCCTTTCTGGTCTTTCTGTGCACGTCGATGAGGAACTTTTGACGAGTGGTCTCGGCAGTGGGCACGACAAGGTTGGCGAAGAGACCCTCAAAGTTGGGGTTGAAGGGCTTTACCTTTTCAGACCAGAGAGCCCAGGTTCCCTTCATAGCGTCGAAGTAGTAGTCGTAAACGAGGAAGCCATCGGGGAACTTAACACGGGATGCCATGGCTCTCAATATTCCGTTGAAGCTGATCTTGGCATCAACGAAGGGACCACCGAAGGCCCAAATCAAAGCAAAGCAGAAGAAGCCTTCGTAGATAATCTTGATTGCATCTTCGTATTGGGCGGCACCGTCCTCCTTAAGTCTCTTGAGATACTCAATAGTTTCCTTTTGGGCGTGGAGGTCGTCGTAGAGGAAGTCAACGATGGTGGTGAGGGTAGTGATGGCCTGCATCTCGCAAACGGGAGCAGCAGTCTCCTTGTTCCTCATGTCGTTAAGGAAACCCTCATTCAGGTAGTGAGTAAGTGCAAGAGTGAAAGTATTGGTGGCGTGCTCATCACCCTTTACTTTGAAGCGCGAGAGCCAAGTGTCAACGTATGGCCTCCAGCCAATATCACTCTCGTTGATGAAGAGGACACCGCCGCGGGAGACGGTGGCGGGCGTAGCGTTTCTCAAGTTGGAAACCTCGAGCAGCAGTCTCATCTCGGGAGTTAGGGGAATACGCTCTTGGGACACAAGCGTGAGCACCTTGTTGTCGTCCATGACCGTGTTGAGGGACTCAATCCACTCGGGGTCGACATCTCCGTCCAGGATCACCCACTTGTACTTATGTGTGGTCTTGTACTTGCCTTGGGACTTGTTCATGTCTCTCATGATAACGGAGAGCACACCGTCCTTCCACTCCTTGGTCTTGGTGTTCATGCAACCGTAGAGCTCATCTGAGGTGACGGCCTTGGGGTCGACTGTGTCCCAAACCGTGTACCAGTGACGCTGGGTGAGCGAGTCGCAGAGATTTTTCCAGACAGCGGATTTGGCAGTGCCGGGCACACCTATCAAGAAGCACGAGTGACGCACTTCAAGAATGTCGGCCAACTGGATGCACTTCAGCACGAACTCCTTCTCAGGCTGCAGGTTCTTTTGTTTGGCAACTTCGCCGCAGATCACTCTAAGATCCTCGTCGACAAGCTGCTTGGCATCAATGCCTGGGAACAGATCTCTAATGAGACCCATGAAGATTTGTCTGTCCTCGACCTTAATCTTGGGCCAGTTGAAATCTCTGAGCGCTCTCATGAGCAGCTCTTCCTCAGAGATGTTGACGTCGGCTCTCTTGAGCTTACCGGCCTGTCTGAGGACGGACTTGACGGCACGGAGACCCCAATCGTAGTGGACCTGCTCTGAGAGTAGCGACTTGGCCAAGTTGTAGAGGCACATGAACTTCTTGGAGAGGTCGCGTGCCTTGTCGAAACCTTCAGACATGAGCATGTTCTCGCAAATGAGCACAATGTCGGGGACGACCATGGCGCAGGAACGGAACAGAGCTTTCAAGTTTTCTGGCAGCTCGGTACGACCAGCATAACCCGGGTTCATCGTGATCCAGAAACCGCAGGTAATCTTAAGAGCGATCTCGCCTTGGTCCTCGAACTGGAACAAGTTCTTGGCGGGGTTAATCTTCATTTCACGAACGGCGTCCAACACAGTCTTGACCTGAGTTGAGACGACGGAGAGCACTTCAACTGAGATACGATTGAACTCGTCGAAGCAACCCCAAGCGCCAGACTAGGATAGACCCATGAAAATCTGACCCATTGACTGGTAGTTCATTTGATCAGAGCAGTTGAAGACGACGACGTGCAGACCGAGAGCACGACCCAAATCTTTGGTGGTCTCTGTCTTACCAGTACCGGCGGGACCAGCTGGAGCACCACCCATTGACAGGTTCAAAGCCTGAGTCAAGGTGATATAGCATCTATCAGTGAGGGGAGTAATGACAAGACGACCGCAGTTGCCGACATACTCGTAGTTGTACCAGGTGGTCCAATCACAGATACGTGCTTGACAGACTTTTTTAGGTTCCTTTGGCTTTGACTCCATGTAGAATCTAAGTTGGGAAGCCCAGGCGAAAGCACCAGAGTCAGCAAGTTTGATTTGGACGAATTTCTCAATCACATCACGCTCGTGCACATCAATCGTGATGATGGTGATGATCTTGATACGGAGCTCTGAGGAGAGATCAGTTCTCACACGCTCGATCAGGTTACCAATTCTCGATACAGTCACGAGGTAGTACTCCTTCATAGCGGATTCGGAACCACCGTTCTCAAGCTCTTCGAAGGCGCGCTGGGTCTCTTCAGTCCACACGATTTGGGTGGCGAGGAGCGAGGTCTGCGCGTTGTAGTCATCGAGCCAAGTGTGGCGTGGCTTAGCAAGGTCCCACTCTTCAGTGGCCTCCTTCGCCATGTCAAGGTTGTCTTTGAGCGTTGAGATCATCTTGAGCTCAAGGTCGCAGAGGTAGTTCTCGACAGAGCCTTGGCAGACGAACTCAGTGAGGAAGGGAACGTATTCGCCACCGTCCTTAGAGTACATGCCGAGGGCGGTCTTGAAAGGCTCAGGACCAACTTTCTTGAATTCGAGGTTGCGGAGACCGTCAAAGCAGTTAGCAATCTGCTCGTCGACCTTCACAGGGTTGTTACCGTTAGATAGGATATCAAGTAGAGCCTAGTTGGAACAATAGTAGAAGCGAGGGAAAACCTTCTTCTTTTCTTCTAGATAAGCGTTAAGAGCCTTCTCGCAAGTTTCAATATCAGCGTTGAATTCGTTGAGTTGCTGCTCACGACCTTCAAATGTGCAAGCCTCGACAACACCGGAGTTCTCTACGGCATCTCTCATCAGCTCCTTCCAGTCAATATCGACCTTTTCGAAACGTTTGGTGTCTTCAGGAAGCTGGCCTCTGATATCTTCGGAAGCCAAGAAGATTGGGTTAAGTCTGGACCAGTTCTTTTGGACTTTCACCCAGATCTCAACGACTGAGTCGACAGTCTTCAGAGTCTTTTGCCACTTGCTCACATTTTCTTTGAATTCTTCTACTTCCTTTTACGCAAGCATAGTCATCAGATCCATCGACTGTGTCTCAACCAGCTCAATAATCACATCTAGGGCACCGAGCTCATAGGTATCACCCTTCTCAACAAAGGTGAACTTGAGGTCGTCCCAGGTTCTGGCAATGACGCCCACCTTGCCTTCAATCTTGGATTCTTTCTGGGCACCGTCCACAATTTCAGTGACTTCGTCAGCGAACTTATACAAGTGCAGTTTGATCAGGTCCTCAAGACAGAACTTGGGCGAGGCGTGATCAATGTGTTGCTCAGTGACGCGCATCAGCTTCTTCCAGTGACGGTTCTGCATGAACGGCGAGTGGAGCTGCGAAATTAGTGGCAGGATCGTGTTCATATTCTTGACGCGATCGTTGAGGGCAACGAAAGTGCGCCACTTCGAGATGACCTTGTTGGCCGGCGCTGTTGGGTTCGTCTGCTTAGATTGCATCTCCTTGATCAGCTAGGTCAGGTTTTCTGTGTCAATTTGGTCCCAGAGCGTCTTTTTCCATGAGTCAAATTGCATATCAATGAGAGCAACTAAATCCCACATCTCTTTGAGGGAGATAAGTTCAGACTTGCAGTCCTTGAGCTGCTTGTAGGAGCTTCTCTGCAAATCAAACAGGGTCTCGAGGTTGTTTAGCTCCTTAGCCTCGTTCTCAAGCTTGCAAGTCTCAATGTAGAAATGGGTGATCTGGTCGTAAGCGCCGTTGATGATCTCGGGGGACGAGTCAGTAACGTGGTACGGGAGCGTATTCTGGAACTTAATTCTGAACTCTTGAACGACAACGCCGAAGCGAGCGAGTCTGCCCTTGATGTTCTGGGCCTCCTGGTTTTGCAGGGGGAGGATTGACTCCTTGACTGGGCCGAGAGCCTTCTCAGAGACGTCCTTTAGCTGGGACTTGTTGGTCTCAAGGGTAACAAGGAAATCTTCATCCATCTTGACCTGATGCTTCTTCATGAGCATGATGGCTTGCTTCATAGGGTCGATCTGCTCAAGGGTCTTATCCTTAATCATCTTAACATCGCGCAAGTGAGTCATCACAGCCATCAGCTAGGCCTTCTCAGCTTCGGACTCATTAGACTTAGGGACAACTTTGATTCCTTCAGAAACCTCCTTAATGAAGTTATTAATGTTGGTGATTTGACGCATGGTGTTATTCAGCAAAAAGCTGGTGTGGGCAACAATCCAAGCATCGATAGTCTTCTCAAGCTCACGAATCAGGGGCACTGAGTTTACACGGAGCCAGCCGATATCGACTTGCTGCTTCATTTCGCTGATTTGCTTCTTAACTGAAGTGAGGTGTGAAATCTTCTCGTCGAAAATGTCGAGGGAGGGGTATCTGGTGACAACGCCCTTGAGGATCTTGGTAGCCATCCAGTTGAATGAGTCTTGCTCTTCCTCGATCTTCTGGTCCTCATCATCGGCGCCGGTTCTCATCGCGTTGAGCTTCTTGGTGAACATCTCCTAAAGAGACTAGCCTGAGTTAAGGAACTCCTAGAAGGAGACTTCAAGGGTCTCTTCCCAAAGGAACTTCTTGTCGTCGTACTAGTGGATGAAAGCTTTGGTGGCCTCCTCGATCTCGTTCAAACCCAGAGTGATCTGGTTAATTGAGACGAAAAGTTGGAACTAGTCCTTGATCTCGACTAAGTAGTCTCCGTTGTTGCTGGTCGCAGCAGGGTTCTGGGGAGCGTCAATACGACCGGGCATCATGATTGCAAGTGAAATGAAGTCTCTCACGATCTTGTTGATGATGTCGCGGATACCATTCTGGCGCGAGTTGGAGCCAATAGTCGGGTCAAACATAACCTTACGGTCCTACAAGTTGACTTTGATATCGAAAATGGGCTGCAGACCATTATTCTTATTGTATTGAATGTTGAGCTGGTCTTTCAGGAAAAGCATAGATGAGTCAATACCGTTGGTGATGCCTTCGATGATCAACCCGTTGATGTAGTCCTGGTAGGAGAGCCAAGTCAGTGACTTCTTCTCAGGCTTGATGTTGTCCTGGGTGTCCTTCATGAGACGGTGGATCTCCTTGCCGTTATTGCGGATGTCTTCAAGACGCGGCGCAACTAAGGCTTGGTGCGTGTTCTCAACATCTTCAGCCGGAGACGCCTTGTTTTTGCGGTCGAACAAAGGCTTGGTCCACTTGTCCATGATGTCGGTCATCTTGCGCACGTTCTCCTTCATCTTCTTCACTAGTTCATCAACCTCAGTCACAGTTATCATGGCCTTGGAAATGAAGGGGTTTATGTTGTCTGAGTTCCATTTGAGGGTGACAATACCAGGGTTGAGTGCTTCCATCATTTTTTGGATGCGGTCCTAGAGTAAGGGTTTCTCTACAGGGAGAAGAGTTGAGAGCACCTCATTGAACATGTTGACGGTTAGTTCGAGGTTGCCGGTCTGGGTTCGGTAGACGTTGACTTTGGCGTATAAAGCGTTGGCGCGCTCTGGTACCTCAATGTCGATGAGTTACAGGTATTTGACTTCGCGGAGAAGACGCACGAGCACGGGGTCGAAGTTGACGCGCATGAAACCCTCGGGGGCGATTTCAGTTTCCTCTCTAACGAGTAGGAATTTGTTTAAGTGCTCCTCAGTGTTCTCCTCAACACCTTAGATCCACTCGTTAATTTTGGCCTCTTCGAATTCCTTGATGGACTTGCAGAGCGAATTGTACAACTTCTACACATCTTTGAACTCTTCACGCTCCTGAATCGAAGTTGACAGCTAGGTCAGTCGCTCCATCGGTTCCTGAACTCTGTCGAACAGACCACGAGTCCAATTGAGAGCACCGGCTACCGGGGGCATGTTTGAACTGATGGGTGAGCGTTCATCAACACGCTCCACAAGCACCTTACCCTCCTGGAAAATCTGCTGAGTGATCTTGAGATCAGTCTTAAACAGCTCCAACAGGGTGATCTGCTTACGTTCAAGCTCATCTTGAATGATAGGTCTATTCAGAAGACCTTCGAATGAGTCCAACATCTTAAATTTGCCAATTATGGTGTCGCAGTCATCGAAAGACTGGGTTAGGACAGAGGCAAGACGACGTTCGAGTTCCTTGACGCGTTGGCGGAACTTGAAGAAGTCATCGTCGAACTCTCGCTTCTCAATATCGAGGATGTCGTACTTAACCGAAGTGAATTGGGAGACGGCCACACCGAATTCTTAGAATACGGTCTAGATGTTGGCAGACATGATTTTGCCCTTAGTGTTGCCGATCTCAATCTTCTCCAGCTTGTTAAACTGGGTGATTGCGCCGGTTAAGTGCATGATGTCCTGGCAACGTTCAGCAAAGGCATCAAGACGCACGAACAGCGCATTGGTGCTGATCTTCCACTGGTTCTTGGACTTGCCTTTATAGTCGAAGTAGGAGTCTTTGAATCTAGAGCAGACTTCGAGGCACATCGACAATTTGCTGTGTGCTTCACCTGTAGCGGTCTCTTTAATTAGGTCGAAGATCTTGGGACCATCAATAGTTGAGCGGCATTGCTTGATGATTGCGTTGCAGATCTGTCTGATTAGGACGACGAGGCGCGAAGGAGTGTTGTAGTTTTGGGAGTGGTTCCAGATCAAAAGAATCGTGTGCATGATCGGGACGAATTGGTCTGCGATATCGGGCAGCTCCTTCGAGGTGTCACACAGGTTGTAGAACAGGTCTTACAGAGTCTGGAGATACTTGTAGTTCTCGTTGGCTTCTTTTTGGGCGATTTAAACTTCTTTTTAGAGTTTTGAGAAGGGAGTGGTGTAGGTGCTCTTGTTCTGCTCAAGGAACTTGAGAACTTTCTTTATGCGCTCGGAGTTCAGTTGCAAACAGATCGAGTTGAGGTTCTCAGATTTGTTGCGCCAGAACTCGATTTCAGCTTGGGGCAGTGGGTGGTTGCCGTTCTTGAGCGAGCTTTCGGGGTCCTGCTTCAGCACGTTCTTGATCTGCTTTTGCCAGTGGATAATGGCCGCTATAAAATTTTAATTCCTTTCGCAACTTACTTTCAAGGATGTGCGCCTTGTCTTTGGATGAAGTGCGCTCGCTGTTGGTTACGTCCTGGGGAGGGAGGGGCAGCAGGGTGCGACCCTTGACTTGGCCGATGGTCACGTAGGTGTAGGCAAGGAAGGAATGGAATTTCTCCATGAGGTCCTTGCTGACGAGGTCGGAGAGGTTGACCTGGTTCAGGGGGTTGCTCAAAATGGGCAGGAAAACATCCTAGAACGAACGATACAGTTAGAAAGTTTGAAATTAAAACGGAAATGGACTTTGCAAGGGTCCGCTCGAGTGTGCATGGTCATTGACTTACTTGGCATGTGTTGAACAAGTTGTCGAGGATAGGCTTGGTCAGCTCCATGAAGACAATCTCGTTGGCGACACCGGTGGGGAAGCCAGGCTCGCCTTTTTGTTCGGGGCGGGCTTTAATCACGAGGAGGGCCTTGAACTTGATGTTGGCCTGCGGTGGTGGCTCAACAGTAATAACAATATTCTCAGCACCGGTCTTGTTGACAAACAAAAAGTTAGCGCGATCAGAGAAATCTTTCACGGCCGCCCTAAACACAGACTCAGTCAGCAAATGTGGTCAAAATAAACTTTTCTAACGGCGGCAAACAGAAGACGGCGCCGCAGTGAGAGTGTTAAAGAGAGAGCTTAGAGAGTATGGGGTGAGACTTACTTGTGCTCGTCGTTTTGCATGAAGGTGTCAATCTTCTTGTTTTCGATCCTCTTCATGCCCAAGTAGATGAGGGCGTACTTGTAGATGTACTCCTCATCGGTGAGCTCTTTCTTGTTGAAGATGGGGTGGGACATTTGAATTGGAATTTATAATTATAATTAAAGGTAACGCTCACCCTTTTAAACCCCAGCACTCCAGCACTCCTATATTAATTTTTTAATTGGACCATAATCTATACACTCTTCACTTATTAAATTTAAAGTTCTAAATCATGGGGTTTTGGGGTTTTGGGG
>Ga0194116_10005261_pt1 | contig 14335 bp, 13 predicted proteins | sample TA2MahsurfametaG_4_FD_148617 | JGI IMG/M metagenome (GOLD analysis project Ga0194116, IMG submission 148617) | Freshwater microbial communities from Lake Tanganyika, Tanzania - TA2015008 Mahale S9 surface | ecosystem: Environmental > Aquatic > Freshwater > Lake | place: Tanzania: Lake... | reverse complement strand
AATCCCCAATCCCCAATCCCCAATCCCCAAATTCTCTTTAGGAGTCTAGAATGATAGAAATTCACTTATATTGATTTCATTAAATAAATTTAATATTTATTTCTTCAATTTTTCACTTAATTAAAAAAAATGTTATTTAATTCCAATTTTAATGGTACTAATATTCTAATAATTTAATTATTTTACTCAAATTTTTTTTATTAAATGGAAGAAGAAATAAGAATTTTACTTCATAATGGAGATGATCTTCCTTATAGACACAGAAGATTAATGTAAATTCGAATCGAATTATTAATTTTTTGATAAAAAATAAAATAAATATTGATTTAAAATGTAGAAGAAGAAATTATTTTTCGAGTTTTTCACAAAGAAATTTCTTTTTAATGAGGTAAATTAATACTTTGTCTCTTTCCTTTTTTAAAAATATCTCGATAAATTTTAATAAATTTTATCAGAGAAGAACAAGAAAGAGTAAGAGAAAGAGAAACAAAAGAAAGAAAACAGTATAGCTACAGTAAAAAATAAATATTTATTTTTTTAAATTTTTAAACAATGCATAATTTCATCCAAATTTCTTTTAACAAGAATTATTATAAAAAAAGAAAAATATTGAATAAGTTGTGGTTAGTAAGATATCTTATATAATTTTTTCGCTTTTTAAGATTTTAATTTTTAAAATTTTTAAATAAAGTTGTTAAAAATTATGGTGGCCTTTGTGGAGCAATATTTAAAAAATTAATTAATAATGGCGCAATGCCAAAAATACAAGAAGAATCTTTATTACCAGATATGCATCATTTTATATATAATAATTTCGCAAGATTACTATATCGTGAAAAAGTATTTTATTAAAAATATTTATATTACAAGAAAATGATTGATAAATATTTTTATTATTCATAAAAACTTTAAATAAAAATTTAGTATTCAAAAAATAATGAAAATAAAGTTTTGAGAATTGAAAAATTAAGATCATTTGCAAAAAGTTTTCCTTCTATTAGATTATTGAAAAAATATATTGAAAAAATTGATATTAACAATGTAAATAGATTATTAGACGTTAGTTCTATTTATATCGCTATCGAAGTTCTAAATTTATATTATAAAAGATTTGATTCTCCTCTTTATAAAGTAAATTTATTTATATTAAACGTAATTTTTTATTTTCAAGAATCATATCAAATTATGTGATTTTGCTATAAAGTTTTTTTCCAAGATGGAAGAGGAAACTATTGTACTTCTTAAAGAAAAATTTCCCGAAAGTAAAAATTATCATGCGAAAAGTAAATTATTTACTAAAGAATTGCCTGCCAAGATCCTGAATTTTATCATGTTTAAACTTATTTAACCTAAATATATAAATTTAAAGTGTTTCCAACATAGACAGCTAAGTCAATAAAATAAATAGAGACAATTTAATTTTTTTTCTATTTTTTATATAATTTTGAAAAATGCTAAATGATTTAGAGAATCCCATAAATTATATATTTTCAAAAGAACAAATCATCTCTTGTTATATGAGCATAAAAGATGAGTTAAACAGACTATATGGAGATTTAAAAATCAATTCATTTATTAATTAATTTATTTATTTTCTAAATATAATTTATTTCTTCGATTATGTATAAAAATTTTCCTTATATTCGTAATTGATTACGAATATAAAACAATTAATAAAGAGTTGTGATAATTAAAATTCTTGAATCGATAAATTTTATTATTCATAAAAGATTTTCATTATTAAAGTTAAATCTATAAATAATTTAAGTGAATGAGGAATTTCATACAAGCTTAGACAATAAAATTTTAAGTAGAATATATAAATTAATATTATAAATATTCACTAAAATTATCTGTAAAGCTTGTTTAAATTATAAAAATCATTAATATACATTTAAATAAATTATATCAATAGAAGTAAATATCTCTTTTCAAAGTAAAATTAATTAACTCTCTTCTTTGTTAAACCATTTGAATATAAAATTTATATATTTCAAAGAATTTTACGGAACAGATTTCTCAGATGCACTCATATTAATATCTTTTGGAATTATTTTGTAATTTATATTTTAAGTTATTCTTTTAGAAGAATCTTTTATTATTAACAAATTTCTAATTTTTTATAATTTATTCAAACTAATTTTGTTCTGAAAAGGTTGATTTTGTTCGAAATTTTCATCGATTTTTTCTTGACTTAAATTTAAATTAATATTTTCAATATCTAAGATTGCAAAAGGATTCTGATGCAATTTGTTAATTTCAGATTTTTTAAAATTGTTATATTCTTTGATATTAATATCCAATTGGTCTAGATTTATATTTTCAATAATATATTCAATACTACTCTGAAAAAGAGAGAAAAAATATCCTTTTCTTGAAAGTTTAATATTTCTACTCAAAAAACTATCAATAATATCAATATCAATTATTAAGTTGGTCATCTGGCTTTTTATTATCAAATAAATAAAAATTGAGAGTAAATTGTCGGCATCAACAGATTTATATTTCATTTTAAGAGGAACATTAATCCAAAAATTATCAATTTCATTTAAAATAGTTGATCTTAGCATAAACATAAGGTCAATTCTTTGAAGCATAGAAGTGCAATCACCCAATTTTCTTAGTAAAAGTAAAGTTTCATCAAAAGGAATCTTTAAAATATTTTTTGACAGTGCTGAATCATAATTATTTAGTTTTAGTTCTTCTAAATCGAAAATATTATTTGATCCATTATTATTGGTACAATTCCATTTTAAATTTAAATTTAAATTTTTACAAAAACTATTTCTTTTAATGTTTTTCATATTTTCTAAATATTTTTCTTCCTTGTAAAGAGTTTTATTATCTTCGTGTTTATTCGGAAATAACTCGTTCATTTTTTTTCTAAAAATTTTCCTAAATTCCCTATCTTGAGAAAAATAAGGAGATGTGCTGAAGTAATGCGGTTTCAAATTATAAAGTTTTATTAAATTGGCAGAAAATTGATTTTTTTTCCTAGATAATAAAGAGCTCTTAATCTCAAAAATTACTCGATATAAATTATTCCTGATAAAAACATCTTTAATTTTTTCCAAAAAGATTCCTAAGATTTTATCATTGCAGCTGTTTTTTATTTTATAGAATCTTATCAGTGCTCCTGTTAAAATATTTGAAATATATAAAATTTCCATTTTGATATGTTTGAAAAAATCTTCTAAATCTTTATTTTGATTATAAAAATCACTTGGAACAAATAACGCAGATTTATAATTCTTTTCATTCCTAGCTTTTTTGTTTGTATAAACATTATCATCTTCAGAAGTTTCTTCCATAGAACACTCTGACTTAATATGAAGATTCCAATTTATATTTGATTTTCTGAAAGAATTATTTTCATTATAAATAATTGAATTTTGATAAGCTTCTTGATCCATAACACTAGATTGTACCTTTTCAAATTCTTTTTCATAAATTTCAGAAAGGAAAAATCCAAGATATCTTATGAAAGAGGTTAAAGGATGATCAGTTTTTTCGATATCTTCAAAGATGTATTCGCTTCCTCGCCATAAAATTGTGTCTTTCGTAAGTTCAATCTTTTCTTCAACTTTTTCATTATCCATTTCAGTATTTGTGTAATATGTATCGATTACTATTATTTGAAAAAGAATATTATTAAATGTTTTAATTGCAATATTTTTTTGGATAAAGTGAATAATTTTATATTGAAACTTAGATTAAATCTTTTTTTTTTCAAAAATAATAAAAAATTTTTACTTCCATTACTATTCTTTTGTTTGATCTTAACTTCTCCTTCAAAATATTTTTTTAAAAAAATTGACAAATTATAAATATGTTTAGCTTCATTAGTTTCTCCAATATTATTCAAATAATAAAAAATTTGTTGGAATTGCTTATTTTCGATTTTATTACTATAGCAATATTCATTTAATTTTTGTTTTATATAATCAACCCAATTATCACTATCTAAATTTCTATTTTTTTCTAAATTTAAAGTTGTATTAATTTTTTTCATTGATTCTTTCATATCTTTGTTAACTGCTTTGAAATATTCTTTTTTACAATCTTCAAAATTTACTTTTGAACACTCTTTTTCTTGTTTGTTCCCCATATTTCTTCAGTATTTACAATATTTATTAAAATTTTGTTGAAATTCAAAGCAATTATTATTAATTTCAATTCACAATTATGATTTAAAATTAAAATATGAACAGAATTTTAAAATTTGAAAATAATTTAATTTTATTTTAAGAGTTTTGACAAAATTGAATTTTTCTGATTTTTCATTAAAAAATTTTAAAGTTAAATTTGATAATTCATCATAAAATTGATTTGGTAATTTTAATTAAAAGTAAAATTGTACTTAAATAAAAAAAAAGCAAGGGATTTCCTGTTTTATATTATTCAATTACTTTAATATTGATAATCAATAGTCAAATAAATGATTCTTTTTAAACTTAATTATTTATTTATTTATTTGATTCTTTTATTAAAATTCGTTGAAAAAGAATATTACGAGAATAAACAAGTTCTAAAATTCCTTGATGAAATACATTTTAAAAATACGGAAATTTATACTTTTTTATGAAGATTTTTTTATTTCCAATAATAAATAAATTAGAAATCTCATTCAAATTTGGAAACAAAATTGGATGAAATTTGATTCAAAATTATTATTAATAAATTGACTTTATATTTGAAAAAAATTCAAAATAAAAGTATAATTATTTTTTTATTTATTAACAACACATTAATCTTTCATTTTCATTTTTGTTGAGTTTAGTTTGTTTAGCATTTCCTTTTTGGTCTTTAATATCTTTCATTATCTTTTTCATTTTTTCAACATCCTCTTTGCAATTATTATAAACATCTAAAATTTATTAATATTTTTTATTTTGATTTTATAAAAATATTTATCTTATACCTTTAATTAAATTCTCAAAGGCTGAACTAACATTAGTTGATCTTTCTGCAGATGTCTCGATATATTTTAAACCTAGAAAATAATAAAATCATAAGCAAAACCGAGATTTATCATTTGATATATCATTTAGAACTAAATAAAACTTAATTCACAAACACTATTAATATAAACAGAAATTTTATTCTTAGAGATTTAATAATAAAAGTATATATAATATCAAATTATTCAAAATACTTCTAGATTGTGTTTTGTTTCGAGCAAGCTCAAAGCTTATTTTCCTTTGATCTTCTAAATCAATTTTATTTCCAATAACATAAATAATTAAATCTTTATCTCCATTGTTCATCAGCTCATCTATCCATTTTTCAGTGTTTTCAAAACTTTCTGGTCTTGTTACATCAAAAACTACAAATGCTCCTTTGGCGCCTTTATAATAGCATTTAGCAATTGATCTAAATCTTTCTTGCCCTGCTGAATCCCATATGTGAATTTTTATTTTTGAATCATCAATGGTAATGCTTTTCGAAAAATATTCAACTCCTATTGTTGAATTAGATTCATAAGAAAATTTATTTAATATATATCTGCTAGCTAAGTTTGTTTTTCCCACTCCCGAATCTCCTACAAGAACGAATTTGAAACTTAAGCCTAAATCTTGTATTTCTTGATTATTCATTGATTGGATTTTAAATTTATTAAGTTTTATAAAAGCATTTTTAATTTAATTCATAAATTATATGCTTATTTTCTTACATAATATTTATGAATTTTTAAAGTTGTTTGAATTGTTTTTTTATTATATTTTATAAACATATCACTTTTTATTATTTACAATAAAGTATTTAAAAATTCAAAATGAGTATTTTGGATAAGAATTTTATTCATTAAAATATATAACTTAAATGAATTTGATAATATTCATTCATCTATATATTCAAAAATGTTGTTAGAATATTCTGATAATTTATCATTTGAATTATTTCTCATTTTGTTTACAATCTCAAAAGCATTTGAATCCATAAATATTCTGTGAATCATTCTATTATTGAATTTTTTTCCTTGATTAAATATAATATCCATTATTTCCAAAGCGTATAGCATCATTTTTACATCATCATTATATTTCTCAAAGATATTTTCCAAGAAGTTTTGGAAAAATCCTATAGAGATTAAACTTGGAAAAACTTTATCATTCCTAGTTTTTAGTTTCTTTCTAACAAATTTAAGATAGATATAAAGTAAATTTTTCTTTTTTATTCTCATTATTATAAAAATAATATTGATTTCAATAGCATTCTCAGTTAATTTTTCCATAGTTTTAATTTCATTTACAACAAGTAAAAATTTTGATAAAATCTTAAGAAAAGATTTTAAAAATAATGTAATATCTTGAGTTTCGTAGTTATCAAAATTTTCATTAATATCTATTAAAATATGATCTAGAGAAAACCAGAAAATTTCATCAAAAAAAAAAGTAATTAAAATCTTCTTATTAACTTCCATCTTGCATAGATTGTAAAGCAAGCTAAAACTATGAGAAGTTAATTCAAAGTCATAATTCTTTTTTATGTAATTTTTACAGTAATTCAAAATATTTGCATTAATTAAGTATTGATTGTATTCTTCATCTTCAAAATTTGAAATAGTCTCTAAAAATAATGTTGCTTCATTAAGTAGCTCTGGCTCAAAAAAGAAAATTGATTTTTTGGAGACAAAGTCTATTATATCTTGATTTATATATTTAGAAAAGATATCCAGAAAATTCATCAATCCTTTACGAAAAACCCATAATATTACACTAATTAAAGTATTAGGAAATGTTTGAATATTTATTATAAAATTTGCTCCTATGAAATTAGCAAATGGTAATGAGTTCAAAACAATAGAAATATGATCTGGAATTGACAAAAAATTTCCTATAATGATAAGAATATTTTCAAAAATTGGTAATAATTTTTCTTCTTTTATATCTAAGCAATTAAGAAAATTGAAAAGTTTTTCACAAAATAGAGAGTCTTTTAGGAAATATGCAATATATTCATCATTTATTAGAGTGAGATGTATAAATATTAGTAATAACTCATTCAATATAATATTATCTTCGATTATGTAGAAGAATGAAAGTAATATTTCCAAATATTGGTTTGTGAAGAAATTTAAAATCTGCTTTTCATCAATTTTATTTCCTTTCTTCGTTTCCAAAATTTTTCTTAATAATAAAATGCATAATTTTTTTACTTCAAGTGAATTGTCAGAGAAATTTTGAAATTGAATAGCTAAAAATTCTTGTGTGGGCTTAATTTAAAAATTTTTTTTAAAAACAAGTATTTACAATGATGTCTATTTGAGAATAAAGATTTTTCATATCAACAGAGATGATTAAATCATCTATATTTATCAAACATTTTTTTTCGATTTCATGTATATCATGATGATTTTTGATCTTTCTCTTTTTCAAGTAAATTTCATTAATTTGTTTTTTTCTTAAACTAATTTCACTTTTTTCAACAATTTGATTGATATCTTTTCTAGGAACTATTTGTAATTAATTTTAATCAATAAATTATAAAATGATTCTCTTCTTTTGTTGAAATAATGTCAATCAAAATACCTTTGAAAAATTCTTTAATATCTTGAGTTGGATTCATTTTTATTCTTCTGAAAAATAAAAATTTGCACAATTTAAAAATCAAATTTCAAATTAAAATTCTGATATTATAATTTTCCAAAAATATTTATATAATTTTATTTAATTTCCAAAGCTTTCAAATCTATGTTTATATTATTAAAAAAACTTATAGAGTAGACTTTTATGAAAATTTTTAAAAATTCTTAATAAGTTAAGTTTATAATAATTCAATATTTTACCAATTTAAATTCTTTTATTAATATATGATTTAATATTCAATATTTAAATTTTTCAATTATTTGCCTTCATCTAAATCTAGGAACAAAATAAAGATATAAATTTTCATATCAAATTAATTTATTTTATTTTATCAAAATATCAAGTTAAAATTAGATAAATTGGAAATTTTATGAGAAAGACAAATGAATAATTTTAAATTCTTTTCAAAATTACTTGGAAACATCATTAGTCTTATTAAATTTAATAGAATTTTCTACTATATTAGTAATTTTTTCTATCAATTTATCAGAATCATGGATTAAATATTTTGTTTTATAAATACTAAACAACCCAAGTAAAATAATGAAAACATACAAAAAATAAAAAATAAATGTATTGAAACTTTCAAGTGAAATAAAAAGATTATCTTCAAATTTTTTTATATTTTCATCTAAGACATAATTTAAATCAAATATAATTCTATCATGATTGACAAAAGAAAAAATATAGTAAAAATCATTTAGATAGAAATTTAATTTTTCTTGAGTAAATATTCCTCCACTCGATTTTAAATTCTTAAAATAATTTATTAGGTCTATATTCTCACGACTCATATAATTATATAAATTAGAAGCAGCATTGCTAAATCCGGTTGAAAAAAAATTTTGGCTTATTTTCTGACATTCACTATAATATTTCGATATAATTTCCTCTTTATCATTAGAAGCATAATTGATATATTTATTTATTGATAAAAACTTGCAAAAATTATCTTTGTTATTTAAATTCTCTTCCAATATTTTTAGGTTCTCGATTATAGGATTCATATATGTTTGTAAATAAATTAGCTGTTTTTCGTTGGCTTTAAATTCTGTATGAATTTTATCAATGAAATTCACTGAATTTTCAATTAAGAAATTCGAATCTTTTTTGAAAACTGAAATTTGGAATATTAATAAGACTTCTGAAAAAAGCAATATCCTTTTATAAAATAAGATTGCATAAGAATCAAATAACTTTATCTTATCAAATCTCTTTGTTGTATTATCAAAATTAATTATAATTAAAATAAGTATAAAAATATTCATTATCCAAAACAAAAAAAATATAATGTAAAAAGCCTTTGATTTTTTTATATTTAAACTTTCCTCTTCACTTATTTGATTTCGAATATTTTCATCAATAGTATTTATTCTATTTAAATTTTTATTGTTAGGAATCATATTTATAAGATTCTTGTAGAGTCTTTATATGAATTATTGATGTTAAGAATATTTATTAGATTTTTATCGGAGTCTTTAATTAACAGATTGGCATCGGTTTTGTTAAGAGTTAACAATGACGAATTTTCTTTTAGATTGGACTTAATTTCAGTTGAGTTCTTTAATGTACTCTGTTTATTTTTAATGATATTTCTAGTAGCTATTTGTTCAAAGGCATTTGTAAAACTCTCCTTATTTCCAGATTCAATAATTTTTATTTCTTTAAAGGACTGAGTATTTTGTTTTACACCCAAATTAGAATTATTAGCATTTTGCAAATCAAATTGAAAGCTTGTGTTTACAAAAAGCAGATCATTATTATTAGTTTTTATAGATTTTAATTTAGAGAATATATTCGAATTCTTATTATTTATATTGAAATCGAAATTATATTTTAAATTTTTTTCAACATTATCCACTAAATTATTATTAGATTCTAGAATATTTGAATCACTTATAATATGGGGTGAATCTATATTTACTATAGAGCGATGCGAAATTAAATGTTTAATTTTATTTTGTGTAGCAAATGGATCATTATTCTCATTTTCATTATAATATAAATCATTATTATTTTTATTAGTACCAGTACTCACTAGCATTTTATTTTGATCATTAAATACATTTAAATTAAATTTCAATTTATGCCTTAAATTATTTGCTGTTCTTTTGAAAATACTATTATTTCCATTTAGAGATTCATTATGTTTCCTAATCCTTTCTCTTTCAAAAATATTTTCATAATAATCCAAGAGTCGATTGGTTTTTATATTTGCACCTATAAAATTTTTTCTATTGGAAGATTTCCTTTCACTTATTTGAATTATTTTATTTTTTATTTCGTTATAAGAATCTTTCAAAATATCTGATTTTAAGAGCTTTTTCTCCATAAAATCGGGATCATCTACTAATTTAAAATATTTTCTTCGATTTAAATCAGTAAAATCTAAAAATAATTCTTCTAATAACTCTATTTTTAAGAATAATTCATCAAGAAAATTTCTAATTATGTCAAATAAAACAAAATATTTCATAAATACTTTATCATAATTTAGGTAAAAGGAAATGCCTTCAAAAATAAAAAATAACATAACGATAAAGCTTATTATAAGGAAGATTATCATAAGTTTTGTTTTATAATATGAAATCACATCTATAGATAAAGCATCATATGAACTTTTTAGTTTTTCAAAAGTTTCTCTTGTACCGATTAGCGAGTTTTCAAGGAAATAAAATATATTTTTATCACCTAAAGTTGGAGGTGATATGCGATTATTCAAATTAAAATCATCATCAGAAATTTGATTTTTATTATTATATGTATTATTTAATTTTTCTTTTTGATAATTTTTCAAATCTAAATATTGAAAATTAATCTTTGTAGGAAACTCATAAAATAAATATTTAACCTTATCTTCCATTCTGCTTTTCAAAATTTTTGAAATACCTCGAAAGTTATACTCCAGTATATCAAATATTTTTGAGCTAGAATTTCCAAATGACCAATCATCTTTTAGATTTTTCATATTAAATTTTTCATCTAATAAACTACCGATATTTTTCATTAAAAAACTGTCCAAACTCAAATAATACTCATGAAATGTATAAAATAAATTCTGATATTCATCTCTTCTTTGCTCTAAAATTTTCAAATGATATGAGATTGAGTTTTCTAAATTTGTAGAGAAGTTTAAGTTTTTCAAGAGTATTTCATTTGGTTGTATTGTTCCTGTTGCTAAATTTAGTGAAAAAATAGAGTTAATAATTGAATAATTTATCTTTTGTAAGTTATATATGTTGATTTTCATTCTTGCAAAAATCTCCACTTGATTGTAAATGGACTTTAGATAAAATCCTAAATATATGAAAAATCCCAAAATAAAAATAATAAAAACGATCATTCGAGCGAAAGAATTTTTATACTTCAATTCATCGCTTTTAGAATATTCCAAATCCCTCATTTTTTTCTTAATGTGTTTCAAATTTCCTGCATCCTTAGCTAACTTATTATTAGCTTTTTCTATCATTTTATGACCTATTTTTCTGAAAATAAAACTCAAGTTTTTGATTTTGTTTATAGTATTACTCACTTTTATCTTCTTTTTTCTCAAAGTTTGCTTTTTATCAGTAATTAATTTTTTTATTTTTTCATTGTTTTTATCTAATCCTTCTAAATTAGGAAATTCAGAATATTCAGGAAGAGTCTTAAGATTTCCAAAATCTGTATTTAAATGAGAGACAGTTTTTTCTGTAGTGTAGTTGTAATTTATAGGTAAATCTTTTATTGTCTTAATCATGCTAAAACTACTTTCGCTATTTATTGAAATATAAACTTTCAAATCATAAAAATAAAATTTTTCTTGTAAATTTCTTTTTACTATAGAAAATAATAAACTGACTTTTTCTCCCATTTGATATTTATCAATATTTAAGTTTTCAAGGTATTTAAAGTAAAACGAAGTTTTATAATCCCAAAGGTTTGAGTAGTCTATGCTCCTTATATTTTTAATTAGCTTATTATAAGAATATTTCAAATATGCAATATTATTTTTGAAAACAAGTTTGGATTTATTGATTGTCAAAATGCTTTTAAAAAAATTAGGTTGGACTAAATTTTTTACAATTACATCAATATAAAAATTTTCTTGAAATTGCTTATTTAAAGCTATAATTTCACCTTCTTCATCGCAGCTGATAAAACATATATTTTTTGTAACATAATCATGACAAATTGGATTTACAGTTATAAATACTAACATCTCTCCTGAAAGTGTTATAAGTATACTTCCATCAACTTCATAATTAACAGCATAACCATTTTTATCGATAAAATAAATTTCCTTATTTTTGATTATCAACATTTTATTTTTTATATGTCCAACAATATGAGAATAATGAAACTCTATGAATTGCGTAGACATGAATTTGTGGATATCGTTTCCTATGATGTTATTAGTTTTTAAACCCAATTCTTCTGCAAGTTTAGAAGAAATATAATCTATAATAAATTCTTTTTTTTTATTATGTTTAACAATCATTTTTTCTGTTTTATCATCTTCATTTTTTAATAAATATTGTGAAATTTTATGAGATGGGATAAAAATGTTCTCTCCATTTAAGAAGTTTGTAATATAATCTATTTTATGAATCTGAATTGAATTATGCTGATCATGATTAGAAATAAGATATCTAATCATTTTATTACCTTTGTTAATACTTGCGAAAAGACATTCAATGTAGTAATAGTATTCTGAAAAAGGAATATTTTTGGCATAAAATAAAGCTATTAAATTTTTATAATCAGAAAATATTTTAATAAAGGTTGATTCCAAGTCTTTATATTTATTATATTTTTCATAATTCTGACGCATTCTTCTAAAGACATTTAATTTTGAATTTTTGTTAAATTTTAAGAAGTCCATAATTATTTCGTATTTCAACCAAAAAACCTGTATTCTTAGTATTAAGTTTTTTTTATAATAATTTTGCTGCTCGATTTTTTAAATATTAAAAAAGCATTTCGCATAATGTTTTTTAAAATACAAAGCATTTAAAGTCTCCAAGATTAGATATTTACAATAATTTTCGGAGGAAGAATATTTCGATCTTTTCATATTCTTTTTTATATTTTTTTCTAAGATTATTGAAATGTGTTTTTCTATATTTTTCGATTGAAAATTTTCTTCCTTTGAAATTAAACTTTTATAATTACTACAAATACAGTCAGAATTTAAACAAATTTGTAAATGCATGTTTATGCTTTTACAAAGTAAAGATAAAAATTCCATTATATCCATTCGATTTTCTTTTAGATTCTTTATTAATTCATAATTTTTATTATAGAAACAATAAAAATTTTTTCCTTTGATATTATCGAAAAAGTTCATGATAAAATTATTATCGAAAATTTTAATGTAACAACATAGAATCAATGATAGAATGATTTGCAATGCAATTTTCGTATAAAAAAAATATTCAACATAAAGCAAAGAATATTTTTGTGGGCTATTTATAAAAGCATTTGAATCTGAAATTTCAAAAGCTTCTTTTATAAAAGCTATTTCTATAATACAGCTAAAAAAACAAAAGCTATCTATAAATAATTCCAAAAAATAAATTTTTTTACGGATATTGTAATATGTTGTTACAAAATTAAAAACAAACAAAATCCTAACAATTAATTTTATTATTAATACTGGTTTAAAATCAATAAAAAGCTCCAAAACAATAACGATTTTTAATAATGGATAAGCTATATTATTAAAATTTATTTTAATGAAATTTCCAGCATAATATGTGTTTTTTATATAATAAGGCCGAAAGTTTATAATGGAAAAAACAATATTTTGTATAAAAACAAGGAATAATGAAAAAATACAAAGTGGTAATGATAAATATCTAAAAATTTGGCTTGAATTGTATTCGATGTGATTAGTTTGTAATTTGGACCAATTTTTAAATATTAAATAAAAAAGCATTTCATAATAAAATTGTGCTGATGAAAAGTTTAAGAAATTAAGCATAAACAATGAGATTAACATAAATTTTTTGTATTTTTTAACATTTATATTAAAATTCTTCAGCTTTGAATAAGAGATAAAAAATAATATTAAACTTACAAAATTAAGCAAAATAAATATATAAACAAAAAAATTAGCGAATATTTCATTAGTATTAGTTTTTAAATAATTTGTGAAAGTTAGTTTACCGATAATCGGATATAAACCACCATTTTTAGTAAATTTCCATTCATGTGATATTATTATCAATGGTATATATTTCATCAATAGAAGAAAATAAGAAAAAGTAGATCCCTCTTGGGAAAATTCCATGTATTTCATAAGAATTTTCATCATTATCTTGCTTGAAGTTATTGTAGCAAAAAAATTTTTCATATTTATGTGATTTATAATTATTAAAATATAGTAATCAAAACATTAAAATTTTTTTTAAAATTTTATTTTGAATTAGTTCTTTTTTAGCCTTTTCTAACTCTTACCAAATAAAAATGAAAATTAAATTTAAGAGATTTTCTTAAATGTTAATATTTATATATGAATAATTATCATAAATTATGGTCTATTCTAATTATAAAAATAATTTTAGTGTTATTTTTGAAATAAATGAAAGTATTAATTATAAAAATAATTTTTATTTTAATAAAGTAAACACAACAAAATATTTAATAATAATTCGACTTAAATGGAAAATCAATGGATTAATTAGAAAAATTTTACATTTGATTTCGCAATCATCAATATTTTATATCGAAAAAGATTTGAATTTAAAAAATAAAATAAAATA
>Ga0194116_10005258_pt1 | contig 14339 bp, 14 predicted proteins | sample TA2MahsurfametaG_4_FD_148617 | JGI IMG/M metagenome (GOLD analysis project Ga0194116, IMG submission 148617) | Freshwater microbial communities from Lake Tanganyika, Tanzania - TA2015008 Mahale S9 surface | ecosystem: Environmental > Aquatic > Freshwater > Lake | place: Tanzania: Lake... | reverse complement strand
TCCCCAATATTTTAAAAAAAGGAAAAAGAACAAAATATTATAAAAATTTATTTTAACTTTTTGAATCCTGAAAGTTAATCATAAAATTTAGATATCTTCTAATTTTAAAAAAATATCTTAAATAAAATTTACGATTTTTTTCCTTATAGAATAAAATTATAATATTTTTCTAAATTTCTTTTTCAAATATATTAATTTAATTTTTCATATTTATTCGATCCGAAAATTCAAAGTCAACTTTTTTAAATAATGTATTTTATGCAGATCCTCTTCCCATTTTAGTATTTTTAACATAGTTCTTATTATAATCTGTTTCATATTTGCTAGGTTCACTTGGTATTGTATAGCAAGGAGCCTTCACTCTATAAAAGTCGGCCGAATCTTAGTTTTAAATATATATTTATTTTAAAAAATTTTTTGAAATTAATTTAATTAAAAATTTGAAATTAAATTTTTTTTAATAAATTTATTTTAATTTTATACTTCTTCCCAAAACATCACAATTGGGATTTTTATAGTATATTTCTCTACAATTTTGGAGTTGCTTTACAATATTTCCATCATGATAAATAGGACTTCCTGGTTGAGCAGTTAAATATGCTTTGTAATATCCTTGTGAATCATGTCCGATACTCTTCAATTTTGTGTATATAAAAACAGGCAAAATAATACCTCCTATGAAATATTTAATAATTTGAGCAACTGCTCCCCAAGGACCTTTTAGGAAGTTTTGTTTCAAAGTTACATGATATTCTTGGGTAAAATGATCAGATAACCATAGGAAATGATCTTCCAGCAAGAACTATTTTGAAATAGAATAAAATTTATTTTTATCAAAAATTTCCTATATTTTAAATTTAAAACATTGTATGTTTATTAAATAACTAATTTTAGTCAATTGAATATAAAATAATAATAATTCTTTTTATTACATATCGTTTATTTTTAATTTTTTTGAAGTCAGGTGGGTCGTAATGAGGAACTCCTCCCGATTTTGTAGTCTCTATATTTTATCAAAAAAATTGAATATTTTATTATGAATTTAATTCAAATATGTCTGTTGAATCGTAATAAATTTAGTATAATTCAAAGTAAAAATCTTTTATATTACTTTTTAATAAGTGAACATTTGTTATTCTGGATCTTAATAATCCTTGCATTTATATTATAAAATTTATTTATTTAATATATAAAAGTTAGATGAGAAATTTAAAAAAATTAAAATAAATTTCACACATAAACAACTTTTCACGTTTTTATAGATCAAATAATATTTTCAATTTAAGGATTTACAATTTTTAAATAAGCCATTTTATAAACAAGTAAAATATCAATGAATATTCAAAGACTAATGATTTAAATAATAGATTTAATCCTGAAAGAATTGTTTTAATTTTATTATTTTAAATCAAGATTATAACAAAAATTAAAAGTCATTTTACATTCATGTTTTTTAAGAATATGTGCTTCTATTAATGAATTTTTATTTTCAATTTTTTTTAAATAAATAAAAAATTTTTATTTTAATAATTTTATTTTAAAAATGCAAAAGGAAAAATCAGAAAACAAAAAGAAAAATTTTATTCAAAATGTTATAGATTTTGATATTAAAAAAGAAAAGTCAAATGTTATAAAAATAGAAAATGAAGATGAATTTAACGATGAAAATAATGATATGGTATGTGGTGTTAAAGATGATTTTGAAAATTTAGATTTAAAGCAAAAAAAATTAAAAAATAAAAATATATGTAATAAATGTAAAATTGCAAAATCTTCTTATTTTGTTAGGAATGAATTCATTTGTCAGTAAAATTTTATTTTTAACAAATAAAGGCCTTGTTTCTTCAAAAATGTAAATCATAAATTCCGCTCCAATCTAAGAGTCAACTGTAAAATAAGACATGAAGACACCGTGTTAGTATGCATCTCTGGAGGTAATAATTCGATGGCTTTGGCCCACTGGTTGAATATTACTTTTAATGATAATACCTCAAATAAAAAACTTTTTTTTAAACTCAAATTTTTGCATGTTGATAATACTTTTTTGAAAGAGAAATATCATAATTTTGATGAATCTAAATTCGAATTATTGAATGAGGAAAGGAATAAAAAAAAATTATATTTGGAAGAACTTTTTAAAAAATATAATTTCGATTTTGAAGTTATTAATTTAGAAAATATTTTGGATATAAAAAATATAAATCAAAATAATTTTGAAAGTCTTGAAAATGAAAAATTTAAAGCCCAAACACTTCAAAAACTAAAAGAATCAAATAATTCATTGATTTCTAAATATTTAAAAATTTATCAAAATATATCAAAAACCGGTTCTTTTGATACTGATTTCACAAAAATTCTAACTAAAAATTTAATTTTTTATTACTCGAAATTTAATGGATTTAATAAATTAATCTTTGGTAATAATGGTCAATCCTTAGTTGCAGGAGCTTTTTCAGCTATAATTAAAGGTAGAGGATTAACAACAAAAGAAGAAATTGCTTATGTTGATTCGAGATATTTAAAAGGGAGTCCTATAATTTTAAGACCTTTAAAAGACTTTTTGGATAAAGAAATATTGCTTTTTAATTATATGTTGAAGGTAGATATTCTCCAAGATACGATGGAAATTGATTTTGTAAGATACAATCAGAAAAATAATATCCCTTATAAAGGAAATACTGATAACCTAGTTCAGGGCTTTTTTGATAATTTGCAAAATAGGATGCAGTCAACTATTACTACAGTTCTTGGAACTACTGACAAATTAAAGGAACAAAAAGAAATTTATAAGCAAGATATAGAAAAATTTAAATCTTGTGAATTTTGTCTAAGTTATATTGATGAAGTTTATAATATTTTAGAAATAGGATCATTAGATTCAATTAAAAATGAGTAATTTATTTTAATTAATTTTTATCTATTTTATTAGAATATTCATCATTTAAAATTTCTAGTAAAATATTCCATTATGACAATATTTGCTTTGGATGTAAAAGGCTTTTTCAAAATATTCAAAATTTGGATATAAGCAATATCGATAATAAAAATGAAAATATCTTAAGCTTACCAATTTTTTATAAAAATTAAATTTATTTATTTTGAAAATGATAATTATAAAGAAAAATATTTCCAATTATTCTTTTTTTAATTTAGAATTAAAAAATTTTTCAATCTTTTTTTGTTTATATTGTATTTATATTGAAAATCAATTATTTTAAATAACAAATAATAATAATAACTTAAATAAGATCCTATTTTTAATTATAAATTAAATTTTGTTCAGTAATTCTTTAATTTTTTTATTTATGAGATTTAAGAATTAAATTATATAATTCCGAGATAGTATAGTGGTAAGTATACCTGCCTGTCACGCAGGTGACCGGGGTTCAATTCCCCGTCTCGGAGCTCTTTTTTATTGATTAGTATAACTAAAATATCAAGGGCAAAAGCCATTAAGATAGGATTATTATTCTTTTTTTTCTGATATTTGGTTGATCCTGTAAATTTACTTACTTACTTTGCTATTTTCTTAAATTGGAAGACTGTTTTAAAAATAAAATTTTGAAAAAATTTTCAAACATAAGTTTTATAAAACTAAAATGAAGAGATATTTTTTAAAAATATTTATACTGAAAAAATATAATAATATCAAAATAGTATTTTTTTCTTTCAACAAATAACTAAACTATATATAAATAAAGAAATGAATTGCTTAATCTAATCTAAAAATTTTCTATAAAAATATTTATGAAATGATATATTTTTTTCTGTCTTTTTTTATTATTTAAATGAAAATGAATACCTTATCGAGCGAAGATTATATCCTTCAATTTTTAAAAAAAAATATTTATCTTACTCCAATTTAAATTTTTAGTGATCTTTCAGATTTTTCAACAAATCTATTTTATTTTTATTTAAATTTTAATATAAAAACTTTGAATTTACTTACTAAAATATATATAACATTAGAAATTTTCTTATTCTCAAGTTGAAAATGTGAGTTTAATATTTTTAAATAAAATATTTGATTTATAAATTTTATCAAAAAATGGGTCAAACATTAACACAAACAAAACAACAAGTAACTCCAGAAGCAGAAACATTTTTGTTAAAATATTTTCCCCAATTTCAATTTGTAAAAATGCTTACAGCAGATAGTATCTTTTTAAAGAGTGTTTTATGTACTAATGAAAATGAAGGGTTTCCTATTGTTTGTAAAATCTATTTTAAGAAAGAAATGAATCCAATAGAAAATAATATTTATATGAGACACGTTAAATCTCTCAGAGAAATAAGAGAAACTTATAATCCAAATAATAGTCCAAATGTAGCACCAATTTTAATGGTTAATGATAGTCTACAAGTATAATAATATTTATATCAAAAAATTTTTTAATAAAAAAGTTGTTTTATATCATTGTAGGAAAATGAGAGAAAATATTATTATTAAACTTACTCATTTTAATTCAAAATATTTTTTAAATTTTCAGAAAGCTGGATTGATAATTAGGCAGTATTACAGTTTTAATTTAAAAGAAAGAATGGCTTCAATGCCTTATTTAACTAAAATTGAAAAAAAATGGATCTCATTTCAAATATTATACGGTTTTTCACAGATCCACAATAAAGGAATATGTCATGGAAATATTAAATTAGAAAATATTTTGCTCTCTTCAAATATGAGTGTATTTTTATGCGATATGGCCCCTTATAAACCTGCTTATATACAAGAAGACGATGTTGGGTCTTTCACTTATTATTTTGGTGGTAGCTCTTCGGTTAATCCATGCTATTTGGCACCCGAAAGATTAGTTGATAGACAAGTAAAAATTATTTACACTTTGATTTATTAATTAATTTTAAAGAACAAGATTATCTATAAATATCCCAATTGTATTATTGGAATAAAAATATAATTTTATAAGTAAAAGTATTTTTAATTTTTATAGAAATTAAATTAACAATTTTAGACTTTGAATGATTTGATGAATTCAATATACAAAATTACTGCATCAATGGATGTTTTTAGCGCTGGAGTAGTAATTGCTGAACTTTTCTTAGAAGATATTTTATTCGATCACGCCAAACTTCTTTTATATAAATATGGAAAATACAACTTAGAACCAATTTTAAATAAATTAAAAGATGAAAAATTAGAAAAATTATTACTTGAAATGCTTTGTGTAGACCCAAATAAACGAATGCAAATTAATAATAGCTTAGCTTATTTTGCTGAAGAATATTCACCTATTTCATTCTCTAGAATGTATGTTCATTTCAATAATTTAACAATAAATTCTCATTATTGGAAGCCAGATAAAAGAATTGGTTTAATTAGATACTATTGGAGGCATATTTGGAAAACTCTTTTTGGGCTGAATTCAGAAGCACCTGAATTATTTCAAAATTTAAATCATAATATTTTAAATAAACTAATTTTAGATGATCCATTTCAGAAGCCATCTGTTTGTGACAATTATTTTAAGTTGATTTTTAATTTGGAATCTGAAAAAGAATTGAATTTGATTCAAGGTAATGAGGAAGAAAGAATTTCTCATGTTCAAAATAAGGAATCAGCCTATATTTTAATGAATTTCATACTTTCAGCAACTTTGAATACAAAATATTCATCGACAAAGCTTTGCTCTATAGAGATGCTAAGGCATATAGCGAATAATCTTCCTTATGAAAAAGACTTTATCAAAATACAAATTATTATTCCTTATTTATCCAAACTTTTCAAAGATAATTCAAATTTAATAAAATTTTCTGCTTTATATGAAGTGATTGGAATGCTTGGTGAGATTGATATAGAAAATTTAATTTTGCCAAGCAGTGATTATAATTTCTTTGATGCTTATGTTTTTCCTAATATATTAGAGTTATATAATTCAAACGAACCTTCACTAATTCTGGCTTTTTCAAGCTTAATTGATAAAATAACTGATCTTGAGCAGAAATTTCTTCAAATTTCAATGAAAAGCAGATTCCAAAATTTGAAAAATCTACGAAATAGCCAAATTTTGATGCAAACTTCGCAGGATTTTAATAAATCAATATATAGCTTTTATTCAGGAATGCAAGGTAATAGTAGCAAAGGAGAAGAAATAATTCAAAATTATGATCAGGATTTATATGAATTTAAATTTACATTGTTTAAAATAATAGAAGATATTCTCTCAAAAAATGAAGATATAGATATTCAAAGGATTTTGATAAAAAAGCTTCCTAATTTAATGATTTTCACAGGTAGAAGAGAAACAAGCACTTTTACTAAATTTATAATATCAAATTTTAATAGGAGGGATTGGATAATACATCGAGAAATTTTTCAGAGTTTCCCATCTTTGGTTATTAGCTTAGGCGAGAAAGATTTAAATGATTTTATTATACCATGCATGGATTTAATAATAAGCAATAATCTAAATGAATTGAAAATTTATGAGATGATAAAATCTATGCACATTCTTCTAAAAATGAATTATTTAGAAACGAAATCAGCAATTGATTTGTTCAAAAAAATTTTACCCTATATAATCCATCCCAATATTTTAATAAGAAATGAGGTTATTAACTTTGCAGCGTCATTAATAAAAAATCAAACTCCTGCGGAAATTTTTACCCATCTAAGACCAGAATTAATAAATTATTTTTCAATTCCTTTTTTGACAATAACAAATGATTTACTAAAAAATAATATAAAAGAAAGGCTAAGCAGAATAATATATGAAATGAATGTAAGAGAAATAAAGTTTATTTTGCAACCCAATTTAGAAGATAAGGAAGCATATTCTCTTTTAGAGATTATTATAAATCTTGGAAAAACAGGGCAGAATATAAAAAATAATGAAAATGAAAGATCCCAATTCGAAAAGCAAGTTAATAAGATAAATAACAGCATTGAAAGTGTAAATGTTGCGAATATTGTAAGAAAGGAGTTTTTAAAATCGATAAAAAATTTAAATAATAATGACGATATCAAATTTTACGAACCAATATTTTTAGGAAAATTAATTTCCTCAAGTAGTATAATCGATACATTACAAATGCCTCATACTCGTAATAGGCGCTTATCTGGAAATTTTAATCATATTAATAATGATAGAAATGTGAATTTAGAGCAGTATCATAAAGATGGTATTATTTTTCAAGATTATTTCCGAGTTAAATACTTACTTAAGTCTTTAGATATATCAGTTAAAGATGAATCCTGCTTTGACGAAGGTTTTTTAAATTTTTTAAGACAAAAAATTAATATAAAAATTTTTGAAATTAACTAAAACTTTAGCAAATTTACCAAAAAATCAAAAGGCTAGTATGAGTAGTTCTAATCTCTCTCAAAAAAATTTACAAAGCTCTCACTTAGCTAATTGGAGACCTTCTGGTAAATTGGTTTCAACATTTTATGATCATGATAACTCGACTATAGAAAAACTCATTCCCTTGCCTTCAGATAATTCTAATAAACTAGTTTCTGTAGGAAGTGATGGAAAATTAGTTCTATATGATTTTTATGACACAGATTCTAATATCTATGTTGATAAGATTTCAGAATCCAAGGCTGATTATATCCAATTCAACAAAGCTATTACAGCCATTGATTCAAAATCATTTGCTATAGGATATAAAAATAAAATAAATATTTTTAGTGTAGAAAATTTTAATTCAGGGAATCAAATAGTTCAAAGCTATTCAATACCAGAAGAGCCGGATAATATAAATATTGTTAATTTAAGTTGTAATTTAAAAAATCAAGAAAATTCAGGAAGCAATAAAACCTTGGTTTATACAAACCAGAAAGGAAAAATTTTTATTTATGATTTACGTTGCAATAAAAAAGTTCTTACGAATAATTTTGGTGTTTGCAGGGGATTATTTAGTTGTATGGATTGGGGGAAAGATGATAAATCCTTATTTATTGCAACTTATGGAGGATATATTTTGAATTATGATTTTAGACTCAATCATATTGTTGAATCATACAGAATATTTGATAATATCCCTATAATAAATTTGAAAACATTTATACCACCTAGGCAAAAAGAATTTGAAGCAAATTTATCTTCCTTTAATCAAGCTAATACGGCCGGTAGTAGCAATAATAATCTAAACAATATCTATAATTCTAATTATAATTCTCCTAATGTAGCAGGCAATAATTACTTTGGAAATTCTTCTTCAAATAATTTAGCTGTAAATGCTGTTGGAAATAATATACTCAATCCAAATAATTTTACTTCCAATACTGGTAGTAATTTTTCAACAAATTTTAATAATAACTTATCAAATTTTAATAGTTTCAGTGGAAATAATCCAAATAATGGAAATAATAATAACTCATACAATAATTACATTTTAATATCAACTGCGACTGGAGAACATGATTTATCTATGTGGAATTTAAATACTTTAACATGTGAATATCTTTTTAAAACAAACACAATAAATGGTAAAGAAAATAAGCCTTTACTGACCGAAATTCCAAGCATTAGCAAAATCACAAGCAGAGATTTCAATAAGGAATCAAGTGAATTAATATTTAAAAATTTGACTAAACTTAATACTTCAAGATTATATAATAATATTGTAAAGGAATCAATAGACTCTGATTTCTATTCACAATCGAATAAACGTCTCGCAAAAATAAATAATATATATGCCAATTATTCAAGTGTGCAAGTGATATGCTGTCCTTATAATATTAGAATAGGAGAATCAAATTCTGCAAATAATTCCATCAAGGAAAACGTTCCATTTATATTAAGTGCAGGAAATGATATGAGTATTCGATTTTGGGATATTCGAAAAGACAAGGCCAACAATAAATCTTTTATTGTCAATAGCCCTAATAAAATAGATTGGGTAACTTACAACACAAGTTGTTTCGAAAAAACACTAGTAATACAAAGTGATGAATATTTTAATTTGGAATCTCCAAAAAAAAATTGTCCAAATTTTTCAGAATTTCAAAATAAAAATGGAGTTGGATATCACACTGCTGTTCAAAACGAATTCGTTGATAATTCAGGTGATTTTCTTCAGTTCTGTACAACATTATCTGATGCTTCTCACAAAGATTTTATAACTGATCTTCAGGTGATGAATTTACAGAAATCAGATAAAACAATTTTAGTATCTTCTAGTTGGGATGGAACAATGAAAGTATGGAGATGAAAATTATAAATTAAATTTTAAATAAATATAAAAATTTTATTTATCATTCAATTTTTATTAAAATTTGTAAAAATAATATTCTCTATAAAAAATAAAAAATATTAAATTTCAAAAATTTTACACAAAAAAGCAAAACTCGAAACAGAAAATTCATTAAATTATTCTTTTTAATACATAAATGATATAATTTAATAAAAAAATGTTGCTGACCATAAGATTTAATATTAATATAATTATTTATCATATTTTTATTCAAACACTATGAATTTTCTTGTTTATTTATAACAATTTTTTATAATAAATCAATTAAATTTAAGTATTAATAAATATTTTAATTTATATTTACTCATTTTAAAAGTCTAAATTCTAATTGATAATAATATTTGCTTTTATCTATAAACTATTCTTTTTTATCCTTTATTTTTCTGAATATTTTTACCCTAAAGATATTAAAATAAAATAAAAATAAATATTTTATTTAAATCTATTACACTTTTGGTTTCATTCCATCATCATTGTGATTATCAATTTCATCATGATCTACGTTTTCTGAACTCATATTCAAATTATTTTTTTTTAAATTTGATTTATTCACTCTTGGCAAATTAATATTAGGAATATTATGTCTTTCATTCTCAGAAGAGAAAGCATTATTATGATTTTGATTTATGGGATTGACCGTTGTGGGCCTATAGAAATTATTTGCGGTTTGTGGAGGTCTATAATTTATATTCATCTCTGGAGTAGCGTTCATTTGATTCGGGTTTGGATTATCAAAGTTCAACATTTGAAGCATTTTGGAGAATCCACTTCCAACCTAAAAGAATTTTGAAATAAATAACCCAAATAAAAGTTGTTAATATTATTAATTTAATTTATTCTATAAAAATAAAATATACTCTATAAAGTTTATCAGAAGGATCTCTCATAGGATACTTATTCCAAAAAATAGGTTGGCTATTATCATTAAGATCTCCTATATAAGCTTCACAAGAAGCACAAGAATGACCTCCAAATGGCTTTTTTGCAAGAAGCCAATTATCACTCTTTTCCTTATTTTTAATATATATCTCCAAGATATTTTTTATTTGCGAATCAAGATATTTCAAATTTTTAGCAGTTTCATTTTTATCAGCGAATTTTTTATTGCAAGCATTTTTAAGTTCTTCAATCTTCAAAAAGATTAAATTTTCAAAATCTTTGAATTCAGCAATGCTAAGTTTGTCAGTTAATGAATTAATTAAATCATCAAGAAGCCTTCTTAATTCATCTATTCTAGCATGGATTGCTTTTATCTCATTTCCAGTATGAGTTTTGAAATCTGAGAAAAGCTGCATTTCAACATAACGAGAAAAATCATGAGTACCACTCATTTTGTTAACATTTCCTTTCATATCTTCAGAATTTTTATGACTATGTAACTGGACGTTCATTGCATCAATTTTTCTTTTTAGATGCATTAAATCATCATGTAATGATTTATCGTTTATAATATTATTTAAATTTTTTTTCAAATGATTCACTTCAATTACTAGATCATCTAATTTATAATATAAATTTTTCTGTTAAAACTAACTAAATTTAAAAAAAGAAAGATATTTATTACCATGAGAACTCTTCAAATTCGCTAAATCTGAATCAGATGCTTTTCCATTTAATGCTGAATTTAGTTTATCAATTTCTCTTAAAATTCCTTCTATATTAATTGTTGCAGAAAAGTTCTTAAAGGCTTTTTCTAAATCAGCTAATCGTTTTAATAGGTCTTTGAGGAGTTTATTATCATTCTCGCTTAGTCCATTGTTACCATCATTATAGAAAGTATCTCTAAGATGATCAATTAATCCCATAAACCTAAAAACATTAAATTAAAAATAAATACTATATATCTCTGAAGTTAAAATTTGTAAAAAAATTATTTAAAATTGTTTAAATAATTTTTTTTAATATTAAAATTAAGACTATTAATTGTTTGAAAAAATCTATATCAACAAGTGGTTTATTTAAAAATTAACTTATCTTGTATATATTTAAAAAACTCCTTAAAAGAGAAATTAAAAAAATAAAAATTACTCTTCAAGTTTCTCATTTAGGTATTTTTTCAATTTTTCTAATTTATCATTCATATCGGAACTCATCAAATCATTGTTATTAGATATAAGTGCTTTTAAGTCATTTAGTCTTCCAAATATAATCTCGATTTGTTCAAAAATATGCCCAATATTTTTCGAGTTTTTATCAACTTGAGGCTTCAGATTTTCTATATCTGTTTTAAATTTATTTAGATCATCAAGTATTTTTTCATTTGTGTCTTCTTGTTTTTCAAATTTTGAATTTATTTTTTTTTCCAAATTTTCTAATAAGACCAAAAACTCTGAATTTCCAACTTCACTAAAAGATTGATAGATAAGATAAATCAAATATTTATAAAAAGTAAAAATTATTTACTTTCCATAATTTTTATGTCCTTGATATAGTTCATTTAGTTTGACGCTTATATTATATATATCATTCTCATGTTTTTCATTTTGTTTATTCAAATTTTTTATTTTATCATTTACTGTAATTATTTAATTTCTTTCGTTTGAAGAAAATTAAAATTTTTTAATAAATTTTATTATTTTACATTCATCGATTGAAGCATTATTTACTTTAAGATTATCTTCATGTATGTTGAGTTGTTTTTTAATTTCTTCCAAATCTTGAGGAATATTATCCATAGAATTTACTTTGAATTCTAAAACACTCATTCTTTTCTAATAAGCGTTTAATTTAGAAAATACTTTAATATCTTCACGATCCTGATTACCTTCCTCGTTGTTCTAAGAATAGATTAAGATTAAAAATTAGTATTAATAAAGATTCACTAAAATTAATAAACAATTTTAGTTAAAAAATTAAAATTTTATCCATAATTTAAAGAATGATAAAATTCTTTTTTCTTTGCTAAATAAAAAAAATAAAAAATCTAAAAATTTTCAAAATAATAATATTTAATATTAATTATTAGTTTACATAATTCTCATTGTTATTTCCTTTTTCGTTTAGAAAATTTAATTTATTTTCAAGGCTATATTAAAAATATAATTACTCGTTTATTTTGGAGTCCTTTTCGTTTAAAGAAAATTGTATTTCTTTTAATTTATCATTTGTAGCTTTGTTTGCATGGATTAAAGCTTCTATTACCAATTTCAAATAATCAAAATTATAATTTAAAGAAAATAATGCATTTAAATCGATTGTTCCTTCCAAACTCAATGTTGATGTTGCCATGTTAGTTATGTATTTTATTATTTTAATTAAACTTATTAAATTTTAAAAAAGTGAAAAAGCAGAAGATATAATATTCAAAACAATGAATATTTTTTAAATTATGAATGAATATTTACTTTACAAAAAATAAAAAGAAATAATTTATTCTTTAATACACTTACTTACTAAATAATCAGTTTATCAATGATTTTATAGAATTTAAAAAAAAATTTTCATTAACTTAAATAATTTGGAAATCATACATAATTTATTTTAGTTAAATCTATTATATCTATATTTATAATATAAATAATTTAATTAATCTTTAATGAAAATTTTAGAATTTTATAAAAAATATGAAGTTTTCCTTTACTAAAATGAATGCTTTTATTCTTTTTATTATAATTATATATTCTAATGCTTATAAGAGTTCAGGTAAAAGAGAAAGACACATTAATAAATTTAATTTTATAATTTTCTTATTTGAATTTTCCTTATTAAATTTTTTAGTAAAAAATAGGATTGAAGAAAATGGATTTAATAACGAAAATAAAAATATCAGAAATAACAATTTTCTTCAAAAATTTGAAGAGTCATTTAAAGATATGAAATTAAGTTTGCCTCAAGAAAATGAAACCAAAATGCTTATAAACAATTTGAAACTGAAAAAAAAAAATAACTTATTAAATCAAAAAAATTCATATTTAAGAAGAAGTAATTTTTTAAATGTTTCAAAGAATCCTGTAAATGAAATGAAACCAGATATTTTTGAAATAATCCAAGTAAATAAATCAAGAATCTTAGATAAAAATAATTCAAAAATTCCAAAAGAAAATTTTACAAAAAGTATAAAAGAAGATTCACCTAAATTTTTTGAAGAAAATATTGCAGATAATTTAACCTTAAATAATAACTCAACTTTTCAGGATAATGAAGATGAATATCAAAATAAAGAAATAGAGAATTCAATTAAAAATCACACTGATTCAATTGATAGTCGTGAAGTATTTTAAAAATTAGAATTAAAATTTATATTATTAAATATAAGAAAGTTTCAAACTTCAATCAAACAGAAAATATTGTATCAAAAGAAAATGAATTTAATCATATATTTGTTAATCCTCAAAATGTTAATGATAATAAAAAAATAAAAAAAAATACAACAATATCTGATTCCTTGAATAATACTTTAAATTCTTCCCAAAAAATGGCAATAAATGAAAAAAAATGTATTTTTTTTTATTAATTATTTAAATTTTTAAATTATTGAAAATATTTAAATCAAACAAAATTAGCAAAAGAAACAATTAGTAAGATTCAAGATATTGATGTTCCCAATGTTTTTAAACATGAAAAAGTTGATGTTAAAAATGGATGGGTCTCAATTGACACTGTTTTGGTTATAGGAGAGAAAACAAAATTTAATAAACTTTGAAAATATAGCAAAAATAAAGATTTAATTAATAATTCATAAAATTTGGTTTTATTCAATTCAAAAAATATCTTTTAGAATGATTAAAAAAAATTATTGATGGCTATTATTTTTTTATGGATGATAAACGGTGGCGAAAAAAATAGCAATTTATTCCTTCTTATTAAAAATAAGTTTTAATTAATTTTAAATAAATTAATTATTATTAATCGAATAAATTACCCAACTTTAATAAAGGCAAACTCGATTTTAGATTAAATATTGATATCATTATTGTTATTTACACAATAAATTACTGTTAAAATTCCTTAAATTTGTTCTTCAAATTCTTTCTCGACCTTCAAATGAGAAAAAATTATTTCGAGTTAATAACTAACTATCAGCAAATAAATAAATAAAGGTTTATTTAAAAAATCCAATTTTAAAAGTTTAAAATATTAAGATTAGAAGAATTAAAAGAACCAATTGTATTATTTTTATATCA
>Ga0194116_10005255_pt1 | contig 14345 bp, 18 predicted proteins | sample TA2MahsurfametaG_4_FD_148617 | JGI IMG/M metagenome (GOLD analysis project Ga0194116, IMG submission 148617) | Freshwater microbial communities from Lake Tanganyika, Tanzania - TA2015008 Mahale S9 surface | ecosystem: Environmental > Aquatic > Freshwater > Lake | place: Tanzania: Lake... | reverse complement strand
TAAATCCCCTATAATTTTTTTAAAGTAAATAAATTTATTCAAATTTTTATTATTTTGATGTTAAAATAATTAATAAAACTTAATTGATCCCAAATAATTTTTATCTAAATAAAAAATTTTTATAATTGAATTGATTAATAAATAAATTTAATTAATAATAAAAACTCAGATAGTAGGCTATTAATGAATGTTTTAATTACAGAGACTGAAACAAATTTAAATTCATATTCACACTTAAGAGAAAAGATAATTCAAAATAATAAAGTAATTAAATTATTTAAATTAGAGAATAAATACAAAATTTAAAAAATTACATAGAAATTTTAATCAAAAAGGCCAAAAAGTTAAAACAACTTCCCTTAAAATCAACGAAAAATTTCAAAAAATTAACAATTTATTTAAAATTTCCAATATTAATACAAATAAAATTCTTGAAGAAAGTATTTCTATAAAGAATAATGAGAATAATAATAATGAAACAATGTTACAAGTTGTAAAATCATTGGAAACTCCAAAAAGTCGAAGAGAACAATTTAATCTATATTCAGAAAAGTCTGATAGATTGGATAAAAATAGAGTTTCAAATACTTTTTATTCTACAAATTGTATTTCTGCAAGTGAAAAGTCATTTTTAAATATAAATGAGAAAGAAAGTGTCAATTATGATAGTGAGAGATTTAGTATAAATTTAAAAAATAGAAGTAGCAAAGACGAATGTATTATTTCCAATACAAATAAAATTATTTGTTCAAATGAAGAAGGTTTTTGCAATAAATTTAATCACGATTGTAATTTAAGTTTTATAAATAATAGTTATAATACTATGAATTTAAATTTGGAAAAGGATAAAAAGGTATTGTATGATAAATTTTCTTTACCATTTGAAAACTTTGAAAAAATATATGTAAGTAAAGATAATAAAACTTTATTTGTTACATTAAGTGATTTAAATATTAATAATAATTATGATTCTGAATATCAAAAATTCATGAAAAATAAAGAAAAACCTTCTAATAGTGAAGAAAAGAATAAATATAATCATTCAAAAAGAATGAACTCAATAGAGTCATTAAAAAATAAATTAGAATTAGGTAAAGATTCCTTATGAATATAAGTTTATTTTACTATTTAAAATCAATTTTAATCCAAAAAATTATTATTATTAAATATGAATATAATTTTAAGACTGTAATCACATCTGTTATAGAGAAAATACAATTTTTCAGCTTAATAAATTCTTAGCTGAAACTTATAATTTTAAAAAAACAAACTATAAAAATATAAAGAACAAGCAAAAAAATATTGAAGATTCTCATAAAAACAATACTTCCAGAAAAATTAATAATGAAATACCTTTAAAAAAACAAAAACCTGAAGATAATAGTAATGGTAAAAATTCGAATAAAAATTTAAAATATAGATAATATTTTTTCTTTCTTGTGTACAAGTTCTAGAAACAAAAAGGATTTAATTGATAAAACTAGTGAAAAAGAAAATTCTGATAATACTCCAAAATCTGAAGAAGATAAATCATCTTGCTCAATATTTTAAGAAAATAATATCGATATTTTATATAAATAAATGTCAAATAATATCAATATGTTGGCAAATAATATAGTAATGATTAAATTATTACAAATATTAAGTGTTTGGGAACTGCCAATTTAAATTTATGAAGCGTCTTTAATGATAAATATAATTAAAATAGATTTCTTAATAATTGACATTCATAATATAGTTAAAAGAAGAGTATTTAATTTATAAAATCGAAGTTATATGTAAATTGAAATCTTTTTAAATTTTCAACATTATAAAAATAAAAGCCTAAATATTTATTCATTTGATGTTTGGTTGATATTTATTTTTAAACATTAGAATATTATTTAAATGTATTTAATCAATTTTAGTTAAATAATTAGTATTATGCTAATCTTTGTGTTGAACTATTAAAAGAAAAATCCTATTCATATAAATAATTTTATTGATTTTAAATTGTTTTTTGACGATTTATCTAAAATTATTTTTTAATCTAAATTATGAAATCTTTTAATTTTTGATCGATGAGTGATAAAGAATTTTTTAATTCTGAACTATCGCTAAGAGCAATATTCATGTTTTTAAATGAATTTTCATTATAAATTTTTTCAGTTGAATCATGCATATCTTGTTTTACTTTAGCTAATGTATTAACAATTATATCTAATTTATTTAAAAAATCATGATTATTATAAATATTTTCATTATTAATTTTTTTTTGAATCATTTCCAATAGCTCTTTAAATTCCTTGCCAAATTTCAAAATTTCATCTTCAATTCCATATAAATCTTCCAAAATTTTTTCTGACATTGTTAAAAGTCTCAAATTTTATTCTTTTTTATTTCTAAAATCAAATTGAAATAACATAAAACTCATTTATTTAACCAATAAATTTAAATTTTAATTGGAAACTATTTGTAATAAGTTTCATCATTAAAGTGTAGGCTTTTCTCAAGGAAAAATCTTGATTTTTTAAAATAAATATGATAAAAAAAAATTATATTATATGTAAAAAAATTATTAAAAAGTTACACATATTTCAAATATTGTGGTATTTAATATAATAAATAATTCTTAATTCAAATTAATTTTAATTTCAAAATTGAAAAAATAAATTGCTATTAATAAAATTTATAAATTAAAAATAAATAAAATGAGACTTAAAAATAAAAGCAATACTACTCAAAATAATTCAAAACATAAAGAAAAAAAACAACCTAGAGTTATTGGCTTAGGATTAATCAAATTAGATTTTTACATAAATATCACTGATGAATTAATTAAAAATTATAATATTGATTTAGAAAAAATAAATTCACCAAGAGATTTAAATTTTATAGCAGAAGATCAAAATCTTTTAGACTTAGTACAAATTTCTACAACAGATATTTTAACTAATATTCTTTTATACATAAATAAAGCAAATCTTCAAAAATCATTTGTTGAACTTATTACTTTAAATCCTTTAAGATTTAAACCACAAGAGGAATTTATAAGAAAGATTTTTTCTCATGTAACTGAACATAATTACTTATTTACAAATGAAATGAATATTGCCTCAGCCCCTAATAAAATCTCTTTTGCAATAAAATCTGGAAAAAGACTTTTAAAATATTTTGATATTGTAGCTGACTATGATCCTTTTGCTGAAGAAATTAAAAAAGAAGAAAATTTTATCATTAATAAAAGTTTAGGAGAAGAAAAAGAAGCAATTAGAGAAACCGAAGAAGATAGAAATGATATTGATTATATAAAAAATGCAAATATGCATTCGTATATAAATTCAAGTAGGAATGATAATAATTATGAGAACTTTAATAATGAATTACTTAATAATAAAATCGAGGATGAAAATAAACAAACTATGAACAAGAATGAAGATGATTTATTTGCTGGTGAGAATAATTTAAAAGATGAAATAATTGATGGAGAAAAAAATTTAGATTTGGATGTAGAAGCTGAACAAGAAATTGTAAGAGATTCTGAAAAAGGTAATTAATAAAAAAAATTCTTTTTCTATTATTTTCCTATAAAAAAATGTTTATCCTAATATTTTTGAATTTCAATGAAAAAGCTAGTCCTTGATAAATTTAAAACACAATTATTTATTATTTTTAAACATTTAATATTTAGAATTAATAAACTAGTCTTTAGTATTTAAAAATTTTTAGAAAATAACGATTTGGATAAATCTAAGCAAAATAGAAGAAATTTAGATGAAATCAATGAAAAATCAAATAATGATTTAGGAGAAGATATAAAAAATATAGAGACTGATAAAATCATAAATCAAAATATTAATAATAAAGAAATGTCTTTTATTGAAAAGGTAAAATTATCTGAGGCTAATTCTATTGCTATAAATAATATTCAAAATAATTTTAATAATAATGACAACAATATTATTTCTAAAACAAATTCAAATAATAATGTCCCATCTGAAAAGGCTATTAATTTATCTAAAATCAATAGTGCAAAAAATCAAAATTTTAATGCTTCTGAAAATTTAGAAATATCTCGCACAAATCAATCTTTATATAAACTATTTAACATTCCTGCTGCTTGTGAAATCGAAGAGTATGATTTTATATTTTTGGATTTAGATGAATTTCTTAATTTTCATGGGACAGGTTTACATTTGATCGAATTGGCTGATTTTATTAAAAAAATAGCACTCTCCAATAAAAATCCACGAATAGTTATCAATTTTCCAAATATTCTTTTGAATATTAATATAATAAATTTGGAATTAATAGATATTATTCTATCTATAATGTCTTATACTGATATTTTCCTATTTGATAAAAAAGAATGTTTAGCATTTTTTAATATGCTTTCTCAAATGAATAATGAAACCGAGATTACAGATAAAAACTTGATTGAAAGATTTCAAAAAGATATTCCTCATATAAAAAATGGAATTTCTAAAATAGGACTATTTCTCGATGATTTACAAAAATTTTCTATAACTGAACAAAGAGGTGAAAAATTAATTTTCAAGAATGATTATTACTTAAATTTACATCCAAAAATTAATCATACTAATCAAAAAGTTATTGATGAATATAGAAAGATTATGCTATTGAATAATAATTATTTAAAGTCTATATTCTTTGGTGGATATTTTTCAAAATATGTATTTCTTGAAGATCATTATCCCTCTTTTATTGCTGGAATTGAAAGTACAAAAAGGATATTAGAATTATTCAAAAATAAAATTGATTTTCCTGGTGATCCTGATTTTTATTTGGTTAAATTGCAAAAAGCGAAAATTAATAGAGATTTAGCTATGGAGGAGTTAAGAAAAAAAGAAGAACAATTCGTTTTAGATTGTGTAAATAAAAAAACTTCTTCTATAAAATATTACAATCCACTTTTTGATGATCATTTGAATTCCTTCTTTACTGGGGAAGTTGTTAGAAAACAACTAAAAGAGAGAGGATTTATAAATACTAATGGTTTTGTACTTTATGATCCATCTTTTAAAAATATCAACCATCCAATAAATAAAAAAAAAAGGCCCGATACTTCAGAAAAAGAGAAGCATTTAATTTATGCGATAAAAAATAACAAAGTAATTAACAAAAGAAAAACTTTAAACATAAAAAAATTAATTTGTTTTTAAAATATCAAAATATTTTATTTAAAATAAAAGAAATTTAATTGGTTTGATACTTATTCATAAGCCAACTAATTTTATAATTAATATATGGTGTTTGTTATTAAAATTATTAAAAAGATTTTTATAATCTGAATATATTAATGTTTAATAAAAGGATATCTTTTCAACTGATCTTGAATCATATTCAAAATCAATAAACGAAAATTCACCAACTACTCGTCGTTTGCCTATCCCAAATATTAACAAAGATTCATCAAATTTGTATTTTCCAAATAAATTACTAAAATTAAGAAATGTACAAAAACGCACATTAAAGCCTTTAAACCTATCAATTAAAAAAAAAATAATAGAGGAAAAAGATAAAGATAAAGAAAAAGAAACTATCCAAACAAAGGAAATCATTGAGAAACCAATAAATAAGTCTTTTAAAGCTAATTCATTTAGTAAACAAAAACCAATCGTATCAAATATTTTCCCTACTCAAAATTTCCACACTCTTAATAAAAGCCATTTAAATAGTGTATTTGATAAATTAGATACAAAGGATGATAAAAATATAAACAACATATCTAAATTGGAAAACAGTATTCTTGAAATGAGTATTAATAACAAAGAAGAAATAGGAGAAGTTATTCAAGTTGAAAACATTAAAGAAAATAATAATAATATGGATAATATTGAAGATCAAAAGGAAGAAAATATAGAATTGGAAGAAAAAGAAAATTTAAATGAAGGAAATGAACAGCTTAATATGGGAGAAAAATTAGAAAATGATATAGAAGATGTTGTTGGCTTAGAGATGGAGAACAATAATGATGGAAATCAGGTAGATGAAAATGAAAATAAAGAAGAAGAACAACAATAAAATTTTTATTTTTAAAAAATTTTAAAGACAGATATTATTTTAATTTATATTTTTATGAAAATCTAGTCAATATAATGGCTCATTCCTAAATACAGTGATGGCGTTTTTTAGAGATCCTTAAAAATTTAATTGCAGATCTAATTATATTAAGATAATCAAATAAATTAAAAAGAATTTAATATTTTCCGAATTAAATAAAATATACTTGACAATAAAATTTGTCTATTATATTATAAGTTCTGTAATTTATTCTTTTAAAATTAATCAAAATTTTTAATTCACATTTTATTATCCAATTATTATTCACATTTTTTCTCTTAATAGATTTGTCAATTGAAAAAAATTCCCAGAATTTGTTTATATAATTCGAAAATGTTTTAAATTTTTATTGAAAACTCTTATTTCAAACTCTTCTCACAACTTAATTAAAATAAATTTTTATTTAATTACCTTAAAAGATTTATCTATACAAGATGATGACTTGGATTAAAAATTTTGCGTTATAGTTTTATTTTTTTCTATCTTATTTTAATAAATTTAATTTATTATATTTTTAAAAATATAAACAATTTCCTTAATTTATATAAGGATAAGTTTAAATATATTCAGCGAGTCAAGTAAGTTTTGAAGTACCATTTAGAAATACTATTTTTGTATCAACAATAAAATAATTAATCAAATTAAGATCAACAAATTTTTTTTCAATACTCTTTTTTCTCTCTTAAGAAATAATTAAAAAACTTTGAAAATATTAAAAGCCACCATTATTTCTATATACATCAAGTGCTTCAGTTCTTTGTTCAGCTTTATATCTCGGTGGCTTTGTTTCATATTTTCCTTTTTTTTTCCCATTCATTATTCTATCTCTAAATTTGCTCCAATTTTTTACTCTTTTATCTCTGTATGATTCCCATTCTCTATTCTGTTGTTTTTCTAATTCCTCTTTTATTTTATTTAATTCAACTTCTTCTCTCTCTCTTTTCTTATGAGCATGATCTTGTTTATCTGCATAGTTTTTTCTTTCTTCAATTTCTTCTATAATTTTTCGCATCATCTGTTTAACTTCTGCTTCTAAAGTATCATCAGGTAAATTTGGTAAACCTAATTAATTATTAATAAAAAAATTTCAATCATAAATTAAATAAAAATATTGAGTAAAAGATACTCAATAAAAATTATCAGATTGAAAAAATACCTTTTTTCATTCTTTTTTTGTTCTCATTTTTCCGCATAACTTCAACTCTTTCTTTTGCTTCACGAATTATTCTTTGAATTATTTTCCTTTTATCAGGGTCCATGATATTTTTATAGGCTGTTTCAACAACTAAAAACATAATATTTCATTAAAATTTTTTTTAATTTTCATTCATAAAAATTGAAAATTAAAATTCTAAAATTAAAAATTTAAAAATACCATGAAATGCCTGAGTAGCATTGGGATCACTACATTTATCTGGATGCAAAAGTATAGTTAATTGCCTAAATTGTCTTTTAACCTCTTCTTCAGTAACTTCATTTGATAAATTTAAAACTTCATAAGGGCTTATAAAATTAGTATTTAATAATCTTTTTATATGAGATTCTGCTGTCATTGGTTGTCCAGCTTTCATTTCTTCTAATAAAGTTTTTATCTCTAACTCTGCTAATTTTTCTTTTTCTTCTTGAGAAGTATTTTCATTTAAACTCAAATTATTAGAATTAATATTACTGTCTCTGACGTTTTGATTTTGCTGTGAATTATCTAAATTTAATGTATTTGGGATTGAATTGACTTTATCCATTTATATAATAAAAATAATTCTAAAAATTAAAATAACCAATATATTAATCATTTAATTTTCAGAGAATTAAATTTTTAATTACTAAATAATTTTATCTACTCTAATTTCATTTTAAAAAAATATTAATTTATTATTTTTTGAAAAATTTTTTCATTTTTTATAGTTAAAAGCATAAATATTAATCATTAATTGAATATTTACTGAAAGAAATTATATTTTTAATGTGAAAAATTTAATTTAACTAATAAACTTAAATATTAAAAAGATAAAACTATATTTTTAATGATTTTTTGCATTACATAACATTTCTTCAATATTTAGTAGCCTTTGTAAAAAGAGTTAATATATTAAAATTAATAAGATTTAATTAATTATAATTTGAAGATTTATTTATTTATTCTCTCATATTTCTTAAAATTATCTAAATCAGATTTAATTGAATTCAAATCTCCTACAGATTTTCTTAATTTTACAAAATTCATATCAAAAATTTTTTTCATATTTTTCAAAACAGCAATATTTTTTTCAAATCTTTCTTTACTGAAATCCTTTAATGGATCTTCTTCTACATCAATCGAATTATCAAAAGACATTAATGAAGTCATAGATGATAAATTTTTAAGCCGATTTACATATGAGTCTTTATTTGTTATCGCATGCTTAATGTCATTTAATTTAAGATTTATTTTGTTTTCTAAATTGTAATTTTTGTCAGCTTTCCCAGTTAATATTGCCAATTTTTCTAATTTGTATATAACATTCATTTGTTTATGTTTTATTAAATTAAGTTTGTTTTTAATATTTGAATTAATGTTTTGAATATCATTATCATATAAGATACTCAAATTATTTATCTTTTGTCTCAAGTTTATTAAGTAATCTAATTTCTGATATTCAAGAATTTCCAAAATTTTTGCTCTGGCATCTAATGCTTTTGGGCTACAGATTTGGCTCGGATAGAAAAGTTTTGGATCGGGATTATTTCTTAACGCCTTGTGCCAGAGTTCCTGATCTATTAAAAATGGTTCTCCTTCCTCAGTTATATCTTGATTTTTAGGCATTTGAAGGAAATTTATTAAATGTAATGAATCATCGGTAACTCGATTGTAAAGCATATATTTAAACGAATTAAGTGGAGATTGAATATTTAAACAGTTTAAATAGCTCTGAACTACATCAATAATTTCTTTTTTATCTTGCTCTTTCTTATAATTAAGAGGATTCAGTTGTTGGTTAAGAATATTTTGCATAGAGACTTGCACTGTTGGATTTTGAGCCCCAGAAGGAGCTATACCAAATAATCCACTAGATGCTACTTGAGGAGCTGTTTGATTTCCTCCAAATAAATTGTTTTGACCAGATAAATTTCCCAAAGTTACTGTTCCAGTGGATTTGTTAAACAAGCTATTATTCATATTTGTTTGATTATTTGGGACTCCGCCTAATAAACTTAAATTTGATTGTTGTTGAGGATTTTGAATACCTCCTAAAGTATTGGATTGGGATATTTGTGGCTGATTTAATTGTCCTCCAAAAAGAGGAGATGATGTTGGTTGTTGGCCAGTTATAGAACCACTACCGATTAATCCTTTATTTGCACTAAATAAATTATTTTGATTTGTATTATTAACACTTGAAAAATTCATTTATATTTTTAAAATTAAAATTAGTTTATTTAATAATAAATTTTGTATTTTTTAGTAAAGAAATTTAGAAAATTAAAAATTTATGGAGATAAAATATTTAAATAATATAAAAGAAAAAAATTAATCAAATTTCCAATGAATGATTTATCCATCTATCTATTTATTTGAATGATCTCCTCAATTTACTAATAAATAAAGTTATTTCATTATTTAATTATTTATGAAAAAAAACATTTATAATTTATTTTAAATTTTTCAATCATTCTCATTATTTATAATTGGTCTCCTCTTTTATTTCATTTTCTAGAATTTCATTAGAGTTATTTAATTTTTCTCCAGATATTCTACTTTCTTCATCTTGAATTTGCGAACAAAAATGCATTTTAAAATAGTTTTTCTTCATTTCTGGAAGATCCTTATAATAAATCAAGCTAACAAGTAATTTAAATAATTCCTTTACACTAATATTTTCTACACAGCTTGTTTCATAAAATTCTACATTATGTAAATTAGCTTTTTCTAATCCCTCTTCTGAATCTACATTTCTTAAAAAAGTCAAATCACTTTTATTTCCGACTAAAAATATAGGTAAATCTTCTTTGATATTCTGTTTTATATCTAGAAGCCAATTATCAATTTTTTCAAAACTTTTAGGTTTAGTAACATCATAAACTATTAATGCTCCTTTTACATCTGAATATAAGTGAGATCTATCAGAATTCATGATGTTTTTATCTATATCTATTATGTATAATTTAATTTTATTATCAAATAATTTCAAATTTTTTGTATAACATTCACAACTTTCTGTTTGCTTTATCTCTAAATTAAATTCATTTTTACAGAAGCGCATACACATACTTGATTTTCCAACACCTGATTCTCCAAGAATAAGAATTTTGTATTTTAAAGTATTATCATCTATTTTTTCGTTTTCATTAGCAAATTTCAGTTTTATCCATTTCCCCAAACTGTCTAATGAGTTGGTAAGTAAATTCATTTTTTTATATTTAAAATAATTAGCAATGAAATTTTTATTTTAATAAAAATATTGATTATACTATTAGTCAGTTTGAAAAAATCTTAATATTTTAAAATATTTTATGGTTCGAGTGCTTGTTACATAAAAAAGCAAAAATAAATTAATTATTTGCATTTTAGAGATTTAAATCCTAAAAATAAATAAAAGAATCTTCAATACTATATTTTAAAATATTTATATTTTCGTTATCTAATAAGCTTCTTTTTTAAAATATGAATAAATCTTGATTTAATCATTATTTTTATTTTCTTTTAAATTATCAATAAATAATATTTCTTGTTTAAGTATTAATAATATTTATGCAAATTCGACACTAACACCTGATTTATAAACATGTTTACTTTTTTCTTTCTCAATCTAAAATATTATTAAAATTTATAATTATTTATTTTAATTAAAAATAAATTTCAAATTAAAATTGATCATTATTAAAAAAATTTACATTGAATTTCATTGCAAGGTTCAAAGAATTGAAATAGTCTCCGAATTTCTTAAATGAATAATTTTTATGGAATCTTATAGCGGATTCAGTTACTAAAACTTTTCCAGTAATTGAAGTTAAGTATGGATTCTTTTTAAGGAGATAAATATATTCAGATCCCAAAGATAAGTGACTTTTTCCTTCGTTAGGTTTTTTCGTACTATCATGTTCATGATGAGAATTTCCAAATAAACCTAAAGATTCAATTTTTTGGAAGAAATTTTCGTATTTGTAAAATAAAGAATAGTTAATTTTTAATCCGCTAACATTTCCATCTAAATCTTTTTTAGTAAAATCAATATTATGTAAATAACCAATATTTAATGAGGTATTGTCATTTTTTTCTGTGTTGTGGATAACTCTAAGAATGATAAATATAAAATACATAGAATTAATTTTTATTTTATTTTTAATATTTGAAAAAAATATTACAATCCAAAATATGGCTTCAATTTGTGTATTTGATTTTGTGGTAAGTCATAAGATAAAGCAAATACAGCTTTTTCCGGTCTAAGAACATTAATTAAAGCATTCTTGAAATGATATTTTATTTCATGATCAGCAGTTTTCTCTTTGCTTTGTAAAGTTTCTGTTCCAAACCCAAATTTCATCATATAGTAATTTTGGAATGTCAATTTTCCAAAAATGTTTTTTCTGAATTTTAGTTCAACGTGGTTATTAGAAAGGAAATTATCAACAAAAGTTGCCTTTATTAATTTTTTATAAATATCAATTTTCATTTCAATAGTATTTGATTTAAAATTTTTTTTTGAATTTAGAATGAACTTTTTTAAAAAATTTTATTAAATATTAATTAATGATTATACTTTGACTTTAAGATTTTCATTAACAGGATAATTATAAGTTAATTTATAATTGTTTTGGATTTTATCTTTTTTAATAGTTTGATCTACGCCCTTGACTTTTTTAACTTTTTCATAATGATCAATATTATTGTGAACTGAAAAACTTATTTGCTCTGCTGAATTTTTATTTTTAATTTGAAAATTAATGTTTTTTAAAGCAGATTTGCCAATCTCTTTTCCAATAGTAATATTAAGTTCCCTGTTTTTTAGATAGTCATGAACATTTCTTCTTAAATCTTTAAAAATTAATTTTTTTAACAAAAATAATTTAATATTTTTAGAAAGTAGATGAAAAATAATTTTTATTCAATGATTAATTATTATTATAAAAATTTACAAAATTATTACCAGAAGAATCTCCTACTAGAACAGCATTTTTATCAAGTAAGTTTTTCATTACAAAGTTACCTTCTAACAGATGGGAGTTTGTATATTTAAATTTACATGAATCATCATTATCAAATTTATTTTCAAAATCACCCTCATAACTTGTAAATTTTTTATCAAATTTTTCAGGTCTTTTTTCAGCCTTAGAATGTAAATGTTGGGCATCATGTTCTTTCATATGTGCAATTTTGGTATTTAATCCTTCTTTTTCTTCACCGGAAGCATTTTTTACTTCTTCTTCTAGTTTATAAAGTTTATTTAAATATTCATTATGATGCTTTTCATCTTTTTCAAGTCTTTTTCTTTCATCCTCATGAAATTTTTCCATAGCAGATTTAAATGCCCAAGGATCATGCTCGATTTTGAAATGTCCAATTAAATTAGCCATATTTAGAAAAGAAAAGAATTTTGGATTCGCAACGCTTCTTTTATATTCAAAGGAAAGTTTTGGATTTGCATTTAACTCCTTGGTGAAAAGGTCTATATTAAAATTAATGTTAATTATTTAAAAAAATCTAAAAAGTGTAAAATCAGTATTCTCAAAAACACTTTTAAAAAATCATTAAACTGTAATTTCAATAGTTATTGTATTAATTTTTCAGATAATTAAAATGTTCTGACTTTTAATTCCTCTAACATCTGGAAATGGTTCAAAAAATTCATAAGCCATTTGATTTAAATAAAAATAAAAATTAAATCTTGATTAGATTTTTACAGATAAATATTAATTTAAATTAAAATAAATAATTTAATTTAATAATTGTTCAAAAAATTAATTAAAATTTTTATTTTATTTCTTATAAATTTAAAAATAAATTCATAATTTAAGTTAAATGATATATATAAATTTATTCAATATATATTTATTTCCTTAATTTAAAATTTACTTCATCAATTTATTTAACATATTCACATAAAATTGAGTAATTCTTGTTTGACATCTAAAAAGTAATCTTGGATTATCAAAATATCCACCCATTCCTCTATGCATTACTTGTGTATTGTCCCAAATTAAAATATCCCCCTTTTTCCATTTATGAACATGCCATTTATGCTTTGAGTTTTCTATGTATTCCTTTATAAATTCTTTTCCATAACTTACTAATCCATCAAAATAATAAATTACACTTAAATCACTTCCGATATAAAGAGCTTTTTTATCTGTAAAAGGGTTTTTATATATCAATGGGTGTTTTACAATTCTTTTCATATTTAAAGATTCAGCTTTGAGGCCTTTAAAATCAGGAATTGCTTCAATATCAAATTCAAAATAGCTATTCTCAAATTTTATTTGTTGATCTTTATTAAATGATTCGAATAATTCTTGCATATCAAAAAAAGCAGTATCCCCCCCTGTTTCTGGGCACAATTGTGGAAATAGAAAATTCAAAATATAATTTTCACCTTCAGGTCAAAAATTTCCGTCTGTATGAAAATATTCAGCAGAAGAATATTGTTTAATAACTTGATCTTTATTATTAATGTTACCAACTCTTACTATTTCTGGAAAATTTTTATGTATATTATTAAATCCAAATTCTTTCGGCAATTTAAGTATTTTTCCGAAACGAAAGCAACATTCAATGTATTCTTCTTCTGAAAGTTTTTCTTGTTTTCGAATAAGTATTACTCCATTCTCGAAAACTTTTAGAGCTACATTAATATAAAATTCTTCTAAACCTAGATCTATCAGTTTCTTTCCGTGAAGATTAATTTCAGTACACATTTTTCTGGTTTTGGAATTATTTGGAGAAGAAATTAATTTATCTTTTGTATATGCTTTATTTATTGATAGAAAAATTGGATTTCTAATTAAATTCTCTATTTTATGGTTTCTAGAAAATCCTTTAACAGAAGTGAGCATTTTTTATGTGCTGAAATAGAAATTGTCTAAAATATTTTTATTTGCTTTATAAAAATTTTAGATTAAAAAAACGTTTGAAATTTTTTGATAACATTTATTTTGTAAAATTTTTTAAGTTTTAATTAATTTTATAAAAAATTCATTAATTCCTAAATCACAAAATTAATAAAGCTATATAATCGAGAATTAACATTAAATGACCTTTATTATTATATTTAAGCAGAAAACCCTTTTTTGGGGATTGGGGATTGGGG
>Ga0194116_10005252_pt1 | contig 14353 bp, 16 predicted proteins | sample TA2MahsurfametaG_4_FD_148617 | JGI IMG/M metagenome (GOLD analysis project Ga0194116, IMG submission 148617) | Freshwater microbial communities from Lake Tanganyika, Tanzania - TA2015008 Mahale S9 surface | ecosystem: Environmental > Aquatic > Freshwater > Lake | place: Tanzania: Lake... | reverse complement strand
CGCCGCGTGCGGCATTGATCGCTTGAACTCGATTACCCGCTTTAAGTTTTCGATAAATAGCTGCAAGGTGACTCTTAATAGTTGCCTCGCTAACGAATAACCGAGATGCCATCTCTGCAACGGTGTCGCCAGTTGGAAGAATTTCCAATATCTCCAACTCTCTAGCTGTAAGCCCAAACTCTTCATTTCGTTTTGAGATTAGATCAGTGGCTCGCCTGGTTGAAAATGTGAGTGGATTTAGGACGCTCTTTTCTATCGCCTCCACCAATTCGGTTATTGGGGCGCTCCTAGATACATGCGCACTTGCTCCAGATTGCATACAAGCAAGGATATGTTCAGGTTGGCTAGAGAAAGTTAGCGCAACAATCCCCATCTGTTGGGAGAGCGCTCTTGCCCAAGCAATTATCTCCAAGCCACTTCCATCAGGAAGATGTAGGTCAACGACAATTACTTCTGGTTTGTGATGGGGGATTTGAACGAAAGCTTCTCGTTTGGAAGCTGCCTCACCTATTATGTTTAAGTCTTCGTTCTTCGATAGCGCACGTCTAAGGCCTTCTCGCACGAGGACGTGGTCATCTATAACAAGAATTTTTGGCGTCATCTTCTCGGGATTTCTATTCGATATTCATTTCCGAAACTGCCACTTCTTAGCTCTATCTCGCCACCAAGTGTCTGGACTTGGGCGTTAATCAACTTGAGCCCAAGGGACCGCTCCTTCATCGAAATTGCTCTGTTGCCATCATCGCCTACTCGAAGTTGGAATGAATTAACCGAACTCTCGAAATAGACCCAGAACCTCTTTCCCGTTGAATGTTTGGCTGCATTACGCGCTATCTCCAGAATAAGAATCGCGAGTGAGTTTTCTATCTCAGGTTTCGCCACGTCTATAGGTAGATCTAACTCGATGGTGAAGCCCGGAAGGATCTCAGGCAACTCGCCTCTAAGGGAGGTTAAGTTCAGTGCCGATATTAGATAGAGCTCATCTCGAAGGTCCTCAGTTACATCAATAAGGTCTAGTCGGATCTCTCTAAGTTCACTCCGATGTATTGGATTAAGAGTTGACTCACCAATAACGGTATCGAGTCGATAACCAAGTGCAATTAACTTTTGCGCCGGTCCATCATGGAGCCGGCGCGCTAGTTCTAAGCGTTCGTTCTGGTCTTCTCGTTTAGGCAAAGAGTTCGGCGATCTCTGCCGCGAACTCCTTATGAACAACGTGACGCTTAACTGAAAGTTTCGCAGTTAATTGACCGCCAGCGATTGTGAAATCTACTGGCAAGATCTTGAATTTGCGGATTGATTCAGCCTTACTTACTGCTTTATTGGCTTCGTCAACTGCAGTTTGAATTACGGCAATCAGGTCAGGATCGTTAGTTAACTCCGCGAGAGTCGCCCCGTCCTTCTTATTTGCAGTGATCCATGCCTTGATGGCTTCTGGGTCGATTGTTACAAGCGCTGCGATAAATGGTTGATTATCGCCAACGACAATGCATTGGGAGACAAGCGGATGCGCACGGAGGCGATCCTCAAGAACCGCTGGTGCGACATTCTTTCCGCCAGAAGTGACAATCAATTCTTTCTTGCGGCCAACAATATATAGGTAACCCTCATCATCTAGCTTGCCCAAATCACCAGAACGGAAATATCCATCATCGGTGAATACCTCTTTGTTTGCCGCGTCGTTCTGCCAATAGCCGCGCATAACGATTGGGCCTTTGATTAGAACTTCACCATCTTCGGCAATCTTGATGGTCGTTCCCGGAATCGGTCTTCCAACAGATCCGACTCGATGCGCAGTAGATAGATTCAACGTTGCACCGGCAGTGGTTTCTGTTAGTCCGTAACCCTCAAGTACGCGAACGCCAGCGCCGCGGAAGAAGTGGCCTAGGCGTTCACCGAGAGGCGCTCCGCCTGAGATTGCCGCTTCAACTCTGCCGCCAAGTGCATGGCGAATCTTTGAGAAGACTAGCTTGTCGAATAGTGCGTGCTTGACCTTAAGTCCCATCGGAACTTTGCCCTCATCAAGAGCTTTGCTGTATTCAATAGCGATTCCCGCAGCCTTGCGGAAGATTGCGCCTTTTCCAGCGGCATCTGCTTTTGCTTCGGCGCTGTTATAGACCTTCTCAAAAATACGGGGAACAGCAAGTACGAATGTGGGCCTAAATGAGGCTAGATCAGTAGTCAATCTTCCAAGTACATCTCCGCAATGCGCTAGATGAAGTCCTGCGCGAATGGATCCAATTTGAACCATTCGGCCAAAGACGTGCGCGACTGGAAGGAAGAGAAGTGTTGAACCACCTGGTTTCATAAAGAGATCTGCAGCTCCCATTACAACGTTGCTGCATTCGGATAGGAAATTACCGTGAGTTAATTGAACGCCCTTTGGCTTTCCAGTCGTTCCAGAGGTGTAAATAAGAGTGGCCAAAGTGTCCGGCGTTAACGCACCACGACGACGATCAATCTCAGTGTCTGGGATATCGCGACCAAGATATGCAAGTTGCGATAAGACATTTTCAGTCATGGTCCAGCAGTTCTTCGTGTACGAAGGAAGAATTGGGGTTACCAATTCCTTTAGTTGTGGCGTCTCAACGATAATCGCAACTGTGTGCGAGTCGGTGAGAATCCAGTCAACTTGCTCAGCCGAAGAAGTTTCGTAGATAGGAACTGTTACTCCACCAGCAAACCAGATTGCAAAGTCAAGAACTGTCCACTCATAACGAGTGCGAGCCATAATCGAGACTCGATCGCCAATTTCGACTCCGGATGCAATTAGTCCCTTTGCGGTGGCGCGAATCTCGGCTTCAAACTCGCGAGCGGTAACAGGTTGCCAACCATCGCCAAGCGGGCGCGAGACAAGAACTCTCTCTGGTTCGAACCAGGCCCGTTCCGCTACAAGGTTGGTGAGATTTCCAGCAGTGGCAGCCGGCTCAAGAGCCGGGGCAAAGAATTCATTAACGGTGGCAGTACTCACAAGCGAAAACTAGCGGTAGAGGGCACCTATCGGAAGAGGTAGCCTCCGCCCATGGCCGACTTTTCTTCAAATTCTCAGAATATCGAAGCGCCCGCATCCGAGGTTGCCTCAGTCCTTGTAGACCTCGAGAGTTACCCGAGCTGGTCCTCCGCGATAAAGAGCGTTGAGGTACAAGAGCGCGATGGCGCTAATCGCCCAACGAAGGCAACCGTAAAGATTGAAGCGGGCGTCCTTAAGGATCGCGCGACTTTGAACTACGACTACTCGAAATTTCCCGGCGCTATATCTTTCTCATTAGAAGAAGCGGATCTGATGACCGAAATGAGCGGAACTTACTTAATTGAAGATAACGGTGATGACGCTACGAACGTTACCTACCAACTAAATGTTCAAGTTTCTATGCCGGTTCCCGACATGATGCGCCGCAAAGCTGAGATGGCCACTATCGATGCCGCTCTCTCTCAATTGAAAAAGAAAATCGAAGGCTAGATAAGTCCCGACACCAAATGAACTACGACATAGGTATTGATGTCGGTGGAACTAAAGTCTTAGCTGGCGTTGTCGATACGCAAGGCAAGATAGTTGAGAAAATCCGCCGCGAGACTCCTATCGAAGGCGGATCGGCGCTAACTTCGGTAATTTCCGAGATGGCAAATGAATTGAAAGATAAATACGAAGTAGAAGGTATTGGAGTCTGCTCAGCTGGCTTCTTCGCTCCAGATCGTCGAAGCATCATCGCAAATCCAAATATTGCTAATTGGAACGGCGTTGAACTTGCAAAGGAGTTAGAGTCACGAATTGGGCGACCCGTGGTTCTAGAGAATGATGCAAACGCGGCTGCGTGGGGTGAACGCCAGTTTGGCGCGGGAGCGAAAGCTAATGAGCTTGTGATGCTCACGATTGGAACTGGTCTTGGCGGCGGACTAATCACCGATGGAAAGATCTTCCGAGGTTCACGCGGAGCAGCTGCTGAATTCGGCCATATGCGAGCCGTCCCAGGTGGCCATCTCTGTGGCTGCGGCTTACGCGGTTGTTACGAGCAATATGCCTCTGGAACTGCCTTGATGAGACATGCACGAGAAGCGATTTCAGCCTCTCCTGATCTTTCCCGCTCACTCTTATCTAGAGGCAACGGAACTGTTGATGGAGTAACTGGAGAACATCTGACTTCCGCTGCAAAAGATGGCGATCCGGTCGCGGTAGCTGCATTTAACACAACTGGACATTGGATTGGAGCGCTTGTTGCAACTCTTGAAGCTGCATTAGATCCAGCAAAAGTTGTAATCGGTGGGGGAGTGATTGCTGCGGGTGAGATTCTGCTCAAACCAATACGCGAATCGATGAGCCAACTTTCGCTCTTCCGGGGTCGTAGAAGTGCCCCAGAACTAGTTGCTGCGACTCTAGGAAATGATGCGGGACTTATTGGCGTAGCAAATTTAGCAAGGCACTAGCAAATTAATTTGCTTCGAAGGGATATTTGAGATCAATCATCTCTCGTATCTCATCCATCACCTGCATGATCGCAAGACTCTCGAGCTGGCTCATGATAGAACTCTCTAATTCTCCACTTCGCACAACTTGTGCAAACTCGCTCGCTTGTTCTCTAATTCCATGACCAATATAAGTTTTTGGATACTCCCGAGCCAATTTGTCTTCAATAATCACTTGCATTGATGTCGGGGTATAGAAGTTGCTATCGATGTTTATTCGTCCCTTGGTGCCAATGATCTGTGCGGTACAAGGAGTTCTCACTTTTAAAGTTGTTGTCATTACCGCTTGTTGTCCCGTGAAGTAACTAAAGATCATCGAAGTTTGAGCATCTACGCCAGATTCAGTGGGTTGGGATGAAGCGATAATCGAATCAGGTTCACCTAAAACCATAAATGCAAGTGAGATTGGATAGATACCAAGGTCCAAGAGAGCCCCGCCGGCTAACTCCGGAGCATGTAATCGGTAATAGCGATCGGCGGGGAGTGGTTGACCGTGATCGGCATAGAGGGCAACGAGTTCTCCCAATTCACCGGATTGAACTATCTCTCTCACGATTTGGTAGTGCGGCAAAAATCGACTCCACATCGCTTCCATAAGGGCGACCGAGTTCTTTTGTGAGGCCTGAATCATTGCTTCGGCTTGCGTTGCATTTACTGCGAATGGCTTTTCACAGAGAACTGGCTTTCCGGCGTTTAGCGCCAGGATGGAATTCTCAGCATGTAAAGAGTGTGGAGTTGCGACATAAACCGCATCAAGATCTGATGCCACAAGCTCCTCGTAACTTCCAAAGGCGGTCGCCGGAAATTCCTTAGTGAAATCTTGAGAGTTCGAGAGCGTCCTTGAACCAACCGCAGCAATTTCATGCCCCTCTAAGTGTGCGATATCGCGCGCAAAGGTTCGAGCAATTCCACCAGTTCCGATAATTCCCCAGCGAAAATTCTGCTTTGCTATCACAGCGCCACCCCATCTCCTTCATCTGGATCTGGTTTCATCTGCCAGAAAAATGCGAAGACGCCGGCTATGAGAGCAATCATTCCTGGCCAGATTCCAACGCCGAGCGGATCAAATGAGGCGAGTCGATTTGCAAAGATATAGGCGGGGCCAAGGGTGACACCGAGTAAAGCGCCACGTTGGATAGAAGTGAGCGCGGGAAGTGGACGATTATCTCCCTCGTAGCGCTCGGCCGAATCGAAGTTCTCCAGTTCATCAAGATAGGTAGTTGGAACAGATTCATCAAGACTTAGTCCAGACACTATTGAATCAAACTCCAAATCAATTAGTTCTGAATCATCGCTACGAATCAGCGTTCCAGATAGGACATCTTGTATGAATTGCCTACTTTCATCGACCAAGTGCTCTAGGTCATGGTCAAGAGCAACGTTATGAAATGAGCGTTCAAAAATAACTTCTCTAATGTCGATAGAAGCCACATTTTCGATCACTACCTCAGAATTGCGAGGGTTAACCACGTGATCATTTATCGAATATCCGATCATTAATGGAGCATCAATCTTCTCTAAATCTGACTGCACAATCCGCCATAATTTTTGAAGTGAATGGAGCGCTTTCAGTGGTGTTCGGCCGTAACTATGCCTAGGCGGATTTGGTCGAGCAACATCCGTGCCGCGACCTTTTATAGATGGAATGAGATATTTGAGAACCGGCACTAACTTCATAAAGGCTCTATCGTCACCAATAGATGGATTTACCAAGATCAGACCTTCTATCTCCCGACTTCGTTTTGCTGTTAATCGAATTGAAAGTGCGCCACCCATTGAAAAGCCTGCAATAAAGATGCGACGATGGCGTTTCTTTAACTCGAGAAAAGCCGTTTCAACCGCGTCAAACCAATCTTGCCAACTTGTTTCATTCATTTCTTCCCATGAAGTCCCATGACCAGGCAGCCTAGGCACCTTCACAGTGAAGCCATGCGAGTGAAGGCCCTCGGCCCATGGTCGAATTGAGGCAGGTGAACCGGTGAAGCCATGCACCATGAGTACGGCGATTTCTCCACCAGGGAGCTCAAATTCCTCCGCCTGCGGGATCTTCATGCGCCCGATAGTGTCACAAAATTGTTCTTTCGACCCAGCCCAGGCCCTAAATTAGCGCCATGGCAATGTGGGGCAAGAATCTACGAAGGAAGAAGTCGGTTGGTGATGTAGTTCAAGGCGACAAGGTTGCCTATGGACTTTTGAAATCTTTTCTTTCACCGATTCTGACTCTGCTCTTCCGTCCCAAAGTTAAGGGACTGAGAAATGTTCCCGCACAAGGCCCGGTGATAATTGCTTCCAACCATCTCTCATTTAGTGATTCAATATTTATGCCGCTAGTGGTTCCGAGAAAAGTCACCTTCCTAGCGAAGAGTGAGTACTTCACATCCCCAGGGCCAAAGGGGTTGCTAAAGAAGTTAACCTTCATTGCCCTTGGTCAAGTCCCAGTCGATCGCGCTGGGGGATCTAGGAGTGAGGCAGCTCTACTGACTGGACTTTCAGTTCTAGCTAAAGGTGAATGCCTTGGAATCTATCCTGAAGGTACCCGCTCACCTGATGGTCGCCTATATCGTGGTCGGACTGGAATAGCTCGCCTTGCTTTTGAATCAGGCGCCCCAGTTGTGCCGGTAGCGATGTTCAATACCGCAGAGATTCAACCAACCGGAAAAGTGATTCCGAAGATAATGCGGGTAAAGATGGTTTTTGGTGAGCCGATGTATTTCACCGGTGCGGAAAAGTCCTCAAGCCCAGAAGAGCTTCGAAAAGCAACCGACCAGATTATGAAGAAGTTACAAGAGATGTCGGGTCAAGAGTATGTAGATATCTATGCCTCACAAGCTAAAGAAGCGATTGCCGAAGAGAAGAAACGTAGAAGCAAGGACGAGAGCGAAGAAGAAGAGTAGTTATTACTCGGCTCCGAAGACCTCTCTTCGATCTGAGATAAATTTGCAGGTATCACAGCCGCTATCTCGGATAGGCGTGGGTCCGGAAATCATGGTGATGAACTCGGTGAGGCGATTTTGAAGCCCACTAGGGTCGCGCTTAATTGGGAACCAAGAGCTATTTAATTCAAGATTGAATCCAGTGCCAGGGTTTCCGACGGGTCGCTTAGGCGACCAAACTAATAGACCCATTACAGATATCTTCAACGCATCTCCAGATGCAGGGTTTTCTAGCGCAAAGGCATATGCCTCTAGTTGGGGAGCGTAGAACTCGCTCTTATCGTTATCTTTTCCTTGGAACTTACAGTCAATGATTCCGTAACTTCCATCTTCAAATTCCATCAATAGGTCGTACTTTCCGCGAATCGCGTAAGGCGATGGATTTCCGTTAAATGGAATCGGAATCGATTTCACCCAGGCGCCACGGCCCACAACTTTTCCAGAGGGAAGATCGGGGTGGAGGGCTGAGGAGTCAGCGCCTGAAAAGTGATTTTCTTGGAGCGCAGATAACTCACCGACCAATGGAAAGAGTGATGGCGCCTTCAAGCCGTGGTTGTAGTGGAGCCATAAACAGCGATGGCAGTTATCCCAAGAAAAGGTGAGATCGCTAGGGCTTATAAATTCGCGGGCCTTAGTCATGGCGCGATTCTGCCTTCCAGGACTGACATTTCGAGGTCAAACCACAGCAAGAAGGGTGAAAACTCCGAGGAGGATCATCACGACGCCTCCGATTCGCCGCATCAACACAAGTCGACTCGGTGAATTCGCCATCGCGTTTCTAACCGTCCCGGCAAGTAAACCCCATGTTCCATCTCCTATGAAGGCCAATATGGCGAAGGTTGCTCCCATTAAAAGTAGTTGAGCGGTGAGATTTGAACCATCACGATCAAGAAATTGGGGGAGGATGGCTGCAAAGAAGACTAGGCCCTTGGGATTTAGCGCCCCGACCCAGAAGCCATCTCTTATTGAGCTTAAATTGCTCGGCCTAATCTCGCCCTGATTCAACATGTCTTGGGCTTGAATCTTTGAATGTCGAATTGCATCTAACCCCAAATAAATCAGGTAGAGCCCACCTAAAACTTGTACCGAGATGAATGCAACTTCGCTACGTTGCAGAATTGGACCAAGTCCGAATGCAACCAGTACTGAAAGGGTAAACATACCGAGGGCATTGCCGGCAACGGTGAATACCGCAGCAACTCGCCCCCAAGAAATAGCTCGCGCAATCGCAAATAGAACGCTGGGACCAGGAGCGAGGATTATGACGATTGCTGCCACAAGGTATTCGGGGTACCTGGTGGGGAGTGAGACCATCATTTGGCGATTATCCACGCTCAATCCCCTGCAAGTTCTTCAAGACTCAGGCGCCTCCGGCTTGCATCCTGGGCTGACAGCCGGTTTACTATCGCCTCGATATATCGAATAGATATAACTAATCGGAATTGCTTGAAAGGGGTTGGAAGATGAGATCACGTGCGGACTCACTTGAATTCGCCCTCCTTGGCCTTCTAGCGAAGGACTCACTCCACGGCTACGAGTTACGTAAACGATTGACCACAATCCTCGGCCCGTTTCGAGCCCTCTCATTCTCAGTTCTCTACCCGCAACTTCGCCGGATGATGCTTTCTGGCCTAATAGTCCAAAACGAAGTGCCGAAGGGCGGGAAGTCAAAGCGCACCCGAATCGTCTACTCCATCACAGATCGTGGTTTAGCAAAATTTGATGAATTAACAGAGCGCGCCACCCCTAATTCCTGGGAGGACGAGAACTTCGAAGTTCACGTCGCATTTTTCAGTCCTACATCAAAGCGCAACCGGATAAGAATTCTTGAGGGACGGCTAAACCGACTTCAAGAGCGAGCCGACATTCTCCGAGCAGATCTTGAGCGCTCAGCGGTTGGTCTCGATAAGTACCTAGTCGAGTGGCGTCGCCACTCGCTCGAGACCGCTGAGCGAGAGATCGCTTGGCTCGAAGAAATGATCAAATCTGAAAGGAAGAGCTAAGTGAGCAATAACGAGATTCGGGTAGCGATTGTTGGAGTAGGTAACTGTGCTAACTCGCTAATCCAAGGCGTTGAGTATTACAAAAACGCTCCGGTCGATCAGGAAATCCCAGGTTTGATGAATGTAGTAGTTGGGGGCTATCACGTAAGAGATGTGAAGTTCGTGGCTGCCTTCGATGTAGATGCGAAGAAAGTTGGCAAGGACCTCGTTGATGCAATGTGGTCGAGTGAGAACAACACAATCAAATTCTGCGATGTCCCAAAGAGCGGAATTACAGTGCAAAAAGGCAACACCCTTGATGGACTAGGTCGCTACTACCGGGAAACCATTGTTGAATCTAGTGAGCCAGCTGTTGATGTAGTCGCCACCCTTAAAGCTGCAAAAGTTGATGTGTTGGTCTGCTACCTCCCAGTTGGATCTGAGGAGGCCACAAAGTTCTATGCCCAGTGCGCAATTGATGCCGGATGCGCCTTTGTAAATGCCCTTCCTGTCTTCATTGCCTCAACTCCTGAATGGGCCGATAAGTTCAAGAAGGCGGGACTTCCGATCGTCGGCGATGACATCAAGTCCCAAGTTGGCGCAACCATCACCCACAGAGTCATGGCAAAGCTTTTCCAAGATAGAGGCGTGAAAGTTGATCGCACCTACCAACTTAATGTTGGTGGAAATATGGATTTCAAGAACATGTTGGAGCGGGATCGCCTCGAATCAAAGAAGATCTCCAAAACCCAATCTGTTACTTCACAGCTCGATTACGAACTTGGCGCTGGAAATGTTCATATCGGTCCATCGGATTATGTCCAATGGCTAGATGATCGAAAGTGGGCATTCGTCCGCCTTGAAGGTCGTGCTTTTGGCGATGTTCCACTAACTATCGAATACAAACTAGAAGTTTGGGATTCACCAAACTCAGCCGGTGTGATCATTGATGCGGTTAGATGCGCAAAATTAGCGCTCGATCGCAAGATTGGTGGACCGTTGCTTTCGCCATCTAGTTACTTTATGAAGTCGCCACCAGAGCAATACACCGACGAAGAGGCGTTAAATCGCACTCAAGAGTTCATTGAAGGAAGGCGCGAGAGCTAAGAGAAGTAATTTAAAAGCCCCCTGGTTATCTCTAATTGCGATAGCCAGGGGGCTTTTCAGTCCCTCATGGAGAGTAGAGGGTCAGACCGTCACACTGTCTGGGGTGCGACGGAGATGCATGAAGCCGAGGATGGAGAGAATCAACATGATCACTCCACCTGCTAACGCAGCCCACATCGCGTACATAGCAATCTGTCCAATCTGCCAGAACGCATATGCGTAACCCAATAAACCTTTCAATGTCTCTCCCATGAATAGGCTTTGGCGCTGACCCATTAACGTGGCGGCTTTTGCTGCCAATTCAGTATCACCTGGGTTTGCTCGGGATTGAGCGCTCACTGCAAGAGCTTCACCGCTAACTTCACTATAAGTCTTACCACCCGCTATTCCCTTTACATGCGCACCTATGTAGTGATCAGCATAAGCCTTAGCTTGCTCCCCGGTTGTCAAAACTAGTCCGGCAAAAGGCTCTATCGCTACGCGATCTTCGTCAGCAAGATTCTTGAAGGAATCAGAATCTGCGGCTGGGAATGAGATCTTCTGCGCTGCCAACTGGTAGGTAACTTCATCATTAGCAAAGTTGTAGCCCCAATAAAGCAGGCCGGCCAATACGAATAGAAATACTGATAAACCCAATCCAATAAAGCTGACGATTCGATCAATAGTTTTACGTTTCATTACTTCTCTCCTAAGTGTTCGTAAGTGGTTTCCCACTCGAGATCCCGACTAGATCTCCTAAGGAGATGAAACTCTTCTAATTCAATTCATTTGCGAATTTAGTGAGTGCTAGCACCTAGCATCTATGAGTGAGAGGTAGCACTTTGACGCAAGTCACTAATCGATATGTCGCGCGCAAGTCGCAGTTCCGTCAGGTCCCACTTCTAGATGTCGACAAGGAGTACCTAATTTTTCAAAGGCTTCATCGCCAAAGTGAGATCGATAGGAAAGTGCAATTAAAACTCGAATATTTATATCGGGTCCTGAGTGAACCCCTAGCGCTTTTGCCATCCGTGAAACAGTATTCTCGACAACCTTCTCGCTATGTGCAGTCTCTCTTGCAATCGCTGCATTTGATAGGCCATCACATAAATGGCCTGCAACAAGGTGTTCAAAAGGGGTCAAATCCCTTGTCAGGATAGTTAAGCGCTCCATAAAGACTCCTCAGCTCTCCGGCTAGGATTCGCAGGTGAGCGAGGTCCTAGCAAGTACTGACAGCCAAATTCTAACCCTTACGCTCAATCGCCCCAAGAAGCAGAACGCGATAACGCGCGACATGTACCAAACCCTCGCCAACGCAATCAACGAGGCAAATGGCGATTTTGGGGTAAGAGCAGTCTTAATCACGAGCTCTTCCCAACATTTCACCTCAGGAAATGACCTCTTTGATTTCATAAATACCCCACCGCTTGAAGAAGGCTCCCCGGTTATGAATTTTCTTGGGGCAATACATAACCTCTCTAAGCCGCTTCTCGCAGCAGTCTCAGGAAATGCAGTTGGTATCGGAACGACCATGCTCTTTCATTGTGATGTGGTTGTTGCAGCTCCCACCACAAAATTCTCCATGCCTTTCGTCAATCTTGGTTTAGTCCCAGAAGCGGGATCTTCATTACTCTTTCCAAGGCTGGTTGGACATCAACGCGCAAGTAAGGTATTTCTAACCGGAGAGCCATTTAGCCCATCCGAGGCGCTTGAGATGGGGTTGATTGCCGAAGTCTCAGACAATCCGATAGAAATCGCACGAGCAATCGCATTGAAGATTGCCGCACAACCACCAAATGCAGTGATTCAAACAAAGGCGCTAATAAAGAGCGAGCTCCATGACAAAGTGAGCGCAGTAATGCGCGCCGAGGGAGAGTTATTCCAGATGGCGCTCCAATCAGATGAAGCGCGCGAAGCATTTATGAACTTCTTATCCAAGAAGAACAAGTAAGAGGGAGAGATTGGAATGTCATTAAAGGGAAAACGAATCTTCGTAACTGGCGGCTCGCGCGGAATTGGACTAGCCATTGCACTTCGGGCCGCCCAAGACGGTGCCCAAATTGCTATCGCAGCAAAGACTGCTGATCCACATCCAAAACTTCCTGGCACAATCTTCACTGCGGCTGAGGAGATAAAGGCGGCTGGGGGAGAAGCCCTAGCGATCCAATGCGATATTAGAGATGAATCCCAAATTGAGAGCGCTATCGCAAAGACTGTGGAAACTCTCGGCGGGCTTGATATCTTGATCAATAATGCGAGCGCAATTAATTTGACTCCCACCCTTGCCACTCCAGCTAAACGTTTTGACCTTATGTTTGATGTCAATGTTAGAGGAACATTTCTTACCTCTCAAGCAGCAATCCCGCATTTAAAGGAGTCAGCAAAGCAGGGTCGAAATCCACACATCCTCACGCTCTCACCGCCGTTATCTATGAAAGCTAGGTGGTTCAAGAACCATGTTGCATACACAATGGCTAAGTACGGAATGAGTATGTGCGTGCTTGGTATGGCAGAAGAATTCAAGCGAGATGCAATCGCGGTAAATGCGCTCTGGCCGAGAACTGCAATCGACACAGCTGCGCTACAGATGATTCCTGGGGTTGAAACCAATGCCTGTAGAAAACCCGAAATCCTTGCTGATGCTGCTCATGTAATTCTCAACCGTCCGAGTGCTGATTGCACAGGTAATTTCTTTGTTGATGATGAAGTGCTGGCCTCGGTTGGAGTAACCGATCTAGATAAGTATGCGGTTGTCTCAGGAACTACAGATTTCTTACTTGATTTCTTCCTCGACTAGAAGAAATTAGGCTTTAAAGCCAAACGGCAGCTCAAGTCGATGGGTTGCTAGGAGTTCTGTCTTTCTAAAGAGCTCTGCGGTCGGCTGGTCCTCCGCAATTACTCCTCCCGAAAGAATTACAGAGCGCTCACAAAGCTCTAAGGCGTAGGGAAGATCATGTGTGACCATCAGAATCGTCACATCCAGCGAGCGCAGAATTTCAGCTAATTCTCGCCTTGAAGCGGGATCTAAGTTAGATGAGGGTTCATCGAGTACCAAGATCTCCGGATTCATGGCAAGAACAGTCGCTACGGCTACCCGGCGACGCTGTCCGAAAGACAAATGATGCGGTGGCCGATCACGAAACTCCAGCATTCCAACTTTAGAGAGCGCATCAGTAGTAACTCTCTCTAATTCAGCGCCACGTAAACCTGAGTTGTATGGGCCAAAAGAGACATCTTCGGCAACAGTCGGCATAAAGAGCTGATCATCGGGATCTTGAAAGACGATTCCTACACGCTCACGGATGTGGCGAAGACTCTCCTTATTTCTCGCATCCACAACAGTTCCGCCAACCGAGACACTTCCATGCTGCGTTGCAATGATCCCATTTAAATGAAGCACAAGTGTTGTCTTTCCTGCGCCGTTAGGGCCTAGAAGAGCAACTTTCTCGCCCTTCTTAACCTCAAGGTTCACGCCAAATAGAGCCTGGTGACCATCGGGATATGCGTAAGCAAGGTTGTTGATTCGCAGGCTAGGAATTGAATTCACGATAAGGCTCCAGTCACTAATGAAACAGTTGCCGCAATTCCAGGAAGGATTAGCGCAACGAGCCAATTCGTCGACTTATCTTCAGATAAGCGTGGCATCGCGCCAACAAAACCACGAGAGAGCATTGCTAAGTACACCCGCTCGCCTCTTTCATAAGATCTAATGAAGAGCGCTCCAACAGTCTGGGCAAGGATTGGCCAAGACTTCAACCCACGCTCCTCGAAACCTCTCGACTCACGAGCAATCTTCATCCGACCAAGTTCATCACTTATGACGTTTAAGTAGCGGAGCATAAATGTTGCGATACTTACCAAAGGAGCTGGAATCTTTAATTTTTCTAGTCC
>Ga0194116_10005249_pt1 | contig 14355 bp, 14 predicted proteins | sample TA2MahsurfametaG_4_FD_148617 | JGI IMG/M metagenome (GOLD analysis project Ga0194116, IMG submission 148617) | Freshwater microbial communities from Lake Tanganyika, Tanzania - TA2015008 Mahale S9 surface | ecosystem: Environmental > Aquatic > Freshwater > Lake | place: Tanzania: Lake... | reverse complement strand
ATCGCACTGCGCCCCCTGATGCACACTTTCAGGTGCTTTTGTTAAAGCTTTAAAAATACCCAGATAGCCGCTTATTACAATCCAGATGAGCCAGAAACCATATACGGGTTTAATTCTCCGCATCGGCAATATTGCTGTCTCTTACAATGTAATGCGGTCTGTTTTTTACGTTATCGCTCACCCTACCCAGGTATTCGCCAAGCATACCAATACCAATGAGTTGTATGCCTCCCAGAAACAATACCGAAATATGAAGGCTGGTCCATCCGGGCTCGGTGGTTCCGAAAAACTTCTGATAAAGGCTGTATATAATCAGTACAAATGCCACCGCTGAAACGACAAATCCGGATATAGTGGCCACTTTTAATGGCCAAGTACTGAAACTGCTTATACCATCCAGGGCAAAACGCATCATTTTGCGGTAGGTAAATTTGGTGGCACCGCCCATGCGCTCTTCTCTGTCGTATTCCAGAAAGCTCTGGTTAAAGCCAATCCAGCTGATTTGTCCGCGTATATACTTGTGCTGCTCAGGCATCCTGGATAGAATACGTTGGATTTGTCTGTGTATAATGCGAAAATCACCCGTATCTACAGGAATTTCAATGCTGGTAATTTTGGCCAGTAAGCGGTAAAACATGCGGGCCGTAAACTTCTTTAAAAAATTTTCACCGTCACGTTTTCTTCGGCGGGCATAGACCACTTCAAATCCTTCCCGGGCTTTGTTTAGCAAGTCAGGTATCAGTTCCGGCGGATCTTGCCCGTCGCCATCCATAATTACTATCCATTCGCCTTTGGCGTGCTCAATACCCGCTGTAATGGCCAACTGATGCCCAAAATTCCGCGAAAAATCTATGTATTTTACATGGTGGTCCGTTTCGGCTAGCCCTTGCAATATCGACAGGGAACGGTCTTTTGACCCGTCATTTACGTACACCACTTCCCAGGTTGCACCTAATGCTTCAAGCGCGCTACAAAGCCTTTGATACAACTTTCGGATGTTCATTTCCTCGTTGTAAATAGGTATTACAACCGACAGTATGGGGGTGGATGACATATTGGCAAAATTATTGCATTACCTGCACTAAATTTGTGCTAATATGAAAAAGAACATTTTCCGTATGCTTACCATGCTTGCCATTCTGACAGCTTCATATACCCTTTATGCCTGCCAGGGCAATACTTCAGATACCCATGAGGACGGAGTGGAAATTCTTGAGGAGAAAGAAGAACCGGCTTCAGTTGAAGGTATTCCCATCAAGGACTTTGAAAAATTAATTGCGGGCAATAAACTGGTCATGGTAGATTTTTATGCCGTGTGGTGTGGCCCCTGTAAGCGCATGGCCCCCTTTGTGGAACAGGTGAAAGAAGAGAAAAAAGATGTTGTTACGGTATTGAGTATTGATGCCGAGGCCCAGCCCGAAATCAGCAGTCGCTACAACCTTGAAGGATACCCTACTTTAATTTTCTTCAAGAAAGGTCAGGTAGTTGCAAATGCCATTGGTTACCATGATAAAACCCAGATTTTGAATTTAATCAATAAGTTTAAATAGACTATTATAAATAATTGTCAGGGAATACAATAGGGTGCCAAAAGTATCCTTTTTTATGCAGGCGGATTGTTAAGGGGGAAGAAGAAATTGTCACCCCGCAGACCAAGCCTTAGGGTTTCCAGCGCAATCAGTTCATTGGGTGCAATGTTTCCCAGATTCACATTAGCGCCATACATTTTTATAAACCACACCTGCTGTGATTTTAAGGGGGTTTCCCAGATAATCTTTTCCAATGGAATCTTGCGTGTAATCTCAGCCACCAGACCGCTTCTCACTTCACCCGTTCCCCTGAATATGCCTGCAGTTCCGCTCTCTCTGGCTTCAGTAATCACCTTCCATACCCCTGCGCTGATTTCACTTTCCATCTGCTCAATCCACTCATAGGGAGGAATAATCTTTTCGGCGTCCTTACTGCCCACTTCACTCAGTACCGTTGCCCTTTGGGATAGCTTTCGGATGTATTCGCACTTGGTATCATGGTGCATTTCTATGCTGCCATCACTCACTTCGGCGTAGTCAATACCTGTTTTGTCCAGCAGCCTCAGGTAACCCTCAAACTGGTTGCGCACCACATAGGCCTCAAACAGCGTTCCCCCGAAATAAACGATAATGCCGGCCGATTTATACAAGTTGATTTTATCCTGTAGTATTGGGGTTACAAAGCCGGTTCCAAAACCCAGTTTGATAATATCGGTGTAGGTACTGCCGTTGCTGAGAAAATCTTCAGCTTCTCGCATGCTCAGGCCTTTGTCCATAACCATGGTAATGCCCCTCTCGCGGGGTTTTGCGCTGCGCTCCGGCAGTTGCGATAAGTTAAATAATTCGTGGTTCATGTTTGCAATCCGGGATTGGTGAAACGGGCAATTAATCTGAGCAAACTGCCGGCTCTCTTCAATTCCGGTGCAAAGGTAAACATTTGTACATGTTCTTCTGCGTTGATGGCCAGGGCAGTTTCCAATAAGTAGGTGGCAGCAGCCTGTTGTCCTGTCAGATAACACAACGCCGCCATGCGATACAGCAATTTGGTGTTGCCTGGATTGTGTTTAATACCCACCTGGGTTATTTCCAGCGCCCTGTCTGATTGTCCGGTTTCGTGCAATGCCACACCCCAGTCCAGCCACACCTCATCTTCATTCGGGAAATCATCGGACAGCACCTCATACAGTGGTTCCCATTTTTCGGCTGTATGTGTGCCAAAATAGGCGGCCGCCAGCACAATGCCATAGTCCGCTTCAGTAGGGTTAAGTTCCCAGGCCTTTTCCAGATAGGGAATGGCTTTGGCGTATTCCTGTTCATACTGCCAGGTAAGTCCCATGCTGTACCAGCTTTCGCTGTCATCCGGGCTGCTTTTCAGCACTTCGTGATACAAGGTCCTGGCTTCTTTTACCTTACCTGTTTCATAATGGCTCCAGGCAAGTAATCCTTTCATTTCATCAAAGGCACCTTTGTGAAAACGTTCTGCCTGTTCCTTGTAATGCTTGATAAAACTGTCGTAATCTTCGTTTTCATATAGGGCTTCCAAATAGCCCAGCCATGCTTCTAGGAAATTCTCATTGATGGTTACGGCAAAATCAAACGCTTCTTTGGCCTGTAGGTAATCTTCCAGATCGGCACAGGCATTGGCCAGCAAATACCAAGCCTCTTCCGAGTAAGGGTCTTTGTCTACCAGCCTCTCCAGCATGGGCATCAGGGCCCTTACATGGGTTTTATCATGTGTTTGCCCCAGCCATTTCTCCACGATGTAATGGATATCGCCACCCAGATCCAGACATTTGTCCAGCACCGGCAGTGCCATTTCAAACTGCCCATAGTGCACCAGGAGTTCAAGAAAATCCTCCATCGCTTGTTCATCCTCACCCGCCAGCTTCATGCTTTCTTTCAGCATTTCCATGGCCTTTTCTTTCCGGCCTTCCAGACCATAAATAACAGCATCTACCATAAACAAGGCCGGCTCAAAAGCACTGTATTCTCGGGCCTTGGCAATATACAGGCGGGCCATACGATAGTTTTTCTCACGCATGAGAACCTCTGCCATGTGGATGGCAAAAACGGGAATGTAAGGAAACTGATCAATGCCTTGCTCCAGCACGGTTTTCATGCGTATAAAACCCTTGTTGCTGTCATTGGCCATCAAATGGTTGTAGGAGTAGTACCGAAATATCTCCAGCAATTCTCGCGGACTGAATGTCGCGTCTTTGTTGGCCTCAAATTCGCGCACCAGTTCTTCAACGTTGCCGCTAAAGTCGTCCTGCTCTTCGTCGTCCCAATCGCTTGGAAAAAACCCCATCGCCGTCAAAAATAATCAGCCGATTGGTCGAAAAACCTGTTTGGTTCACAAAAAGCCCCTATATTTTTGCACAGTTTGTATACAATGCGCACCTTGATTAGCCCTGCAAAGGTTTTCATGCTTGCCCTGATTTCTTTAATACCATTGTATGGATCGGGACAAAACATAATTTCCAGACAGTAGACTCCCTGGCAGCAGCGTGCAGATCACAACATCCGTGTTTTATTGGATGAGAACAGGAAGGTTTTACGGTGTTTTCAAACCATTACCTACACCAAAAACAGCCCGAACACAATAAAAAGCATTCCCCTTCATATATGGCCCAATACATTCTCAGGCAGGCACACGGCCTATGGAAAAGAATCCGTCATCAATGGCAATAAATAGTTCTTTAATGCTACCGAAGAAGAACGGGCAGCACTGGACAGTCTCAACTTCATCGTAAATGGTATCCCAGCGTGTTTTAATGAAGATTCAGTTAATCCGGATATTTTGTACTTTGTTTTGCCGAAAACGCTGAATACGGGAGATAAAATTACCATCAGTACCCCTTTCCGTGTTAAAATTCCCTGATTGTTCAGCCGCATGGCATACAACGGAGATCTGTTTTCAATAACACAGTGGTATCCCAAACCCGCTGTGTATGATGTGAACGGGTGGAACACATTCCCGTACGCCGAGCAGGGCGAATATTACATCGAATTCGGAGATTATACGGTTAGTCTCAATTTGTCCGCAAACTGGCGCATAGCAGCCACAGGTGAATTGCAGGACACCGCCGAATTTGCTTGGCTTGATTCACTGGTATTAGGGGGGAAAGTTCCAATTTTGAGGCTGCCCTGCCGCTTTTTTACAGCAATACCTTTAAAGATTTCAAGTCTGCAAATCCGGGTTTCAAATGGTATGAATATGCTGCCGTGCGCGTAAAACTGGATCTGAATGACCCATTTGATATCGCGAGGAATTTTAGATATTTATCAATAAATACAACCAAATAACGCAATTTTGCATACCATGAACCGAATTTTAGCCATCCTTTGTTTTTCGTTGTTAGCCTTATCTGCATGTAAGAAGTACAAAGACGGACCCTACATTTCCATCTGGAGCCAAAAAGAACGTATAGAGGGCAAATGGGTGGTGGGCTATGCCGAAAAAAACCAGCAGGATACCACCTCATCAAATAAAGACCAGGTGTGGGAGTTTACCCGTAATTACGCTGTGATCGAAATCACCGACACTGCCAAATTAAATGGCATCTGGGGCACCATGAACAACGATAAAGATTTTTTCATTGACTACGACAACGGTGCCCGCAGCATCTATGAGATCATTCGCCTCACCCGAGAACAATTCTGGATCCGCAACCGGCAAAGCGAATTAATTTTACACCTGAAACCCTATTAAAATTGGCCTGGCTGGCACCCGCACTGTACGGATTTGCTGCAGGTTTTATGATGAGTATCCTGCTGGGGGTGGTGTTTTTTATGCTCATTCAGGCAGGTATTCAGCATGGGATCAAAAAAGGGGTAATCATTGCATCAGGTGTCATCGCCGGTGATTTAATTTTTCTTTCCCTGGCCATCAGTTTCACCGCAGCCATCTCTGATTTTCTGCAAAAATACCAGCAAAGCATATCGTGGGTAGGAGGCCTCTTGCTGTTAGCCATGGGCGGTTGGACCTGGTTCAAAAAACGTCGGGACGGTCAGGAACATAAGGAAGTCAAGGGACTGCATTCTGCCCGTGATTTTTTTGTGAAACCTTTTGTTATCAATATTCTCAATCCTGCCAATGCAGCCTGGTGGCTGGGGTTATACAGTTTACCACCCGCTTCGGCATATGTGATTGACCAAAAAATAGTATTCGGAGCCTTCGCCATCCTGGCCATTTTCAGCACCGAAGTCGGCATCGCCGCGGGTGCCTCTTTACTTAAAAAATATATCAAAGAAAAATGGCTTAAAAAGGTGGATAAACTGGTAGCCACTGTAATGTTTATTATGGGCCTTAATTTGATGATTAGGGTAGTGCTATAGTTTAGTGGATTAATAAACTACAAAATTTATAGTTTTAAAGCTATAATATTAAAAACAATAAGCTAGTATAACAGGCAATAATTAATTCAACAGATTATTGATTCATGGAGTGATATTACACAAATCAAAATTGCCTGAAACATTCATTTTGTTAAGCGTATTTATGTTAATAATTATACCTGTGAAATTTCCTTTAACATGGCTGTTTTTGCCACTCCCTTTTTCGGTGATATTAACCGTTACTTTACCGCCGGTGGCTTTGCTGGTTCCGCCATTACTGCCTGAAAGTGCAAAACCCTCTGTTAAAGCTGAATTCTCGTCATAAACATAGGTGCCCACATCCCATAAAGCATTTGTACTCACCACTAGACCTTCACTTGTCTGTGGAAACATTGACGCAGATGAATAAGGGCCGGCTTCAAGGTAAATGCACTGATTGTTGTTGGGGTAACCTGACCATGGATGCTTTACACCGTCTATGGTATACTCAAAACTGTAAGTCCCTTGTGTAGTATTTTTATCGCTCTTTGAATCTTTGCTGCAGCCAATAGCTGAAACGATAATTGCAACAAATAAACTTGTCGCCTTGAATTTTTGAATTGATTGTTTCATACTTAAATAGGTCTTTGTGCGGCGAATATAAGAACCATGTGTGTAATTTCTAGTTTTTTTATACAGTTAAAATCAAACTTCTATTCAAACTAATCAATAGTATACCGTTATTGATTTAAACTCAGTTATTCATTCCTTCATTTTTTGACTAAAAACACCCAATAAACAATTAAACCAATAAACTAAATTACTTGTAATTATTTCATTCATTCACTTCTTCATTCTTTCACTAAAAAAACCAATAAACAATTAACCTAATAAACAAAAATCACCCCTTCTCCTCACACATTTCCACCAGCACATTACCCGTACTTTTAGGATGTAAAAAAACAATTAATTTATTATCCGCACCATCCTTAGGTTCAGAATTTATTAATGCAAAATCCTGCGCTGTTTTTTCCTGTATTTTTCCCCTGATACTATCTACTGCAAAAGCGATGTGGTGAATACCCTCACCGCGCTTCTCGATGAACTTAGCAATAGGGCTGTCTTCCCGGGTTGCACCCAGCAGTTCTATTTTGGTATTGCCGGCATCAAAGAATACGGTCATTACGCCTTCAGAAATTACCTCTTCCTTTTTATAGGGCTCAGCGCCCAAAAGCTTTGTGTACATAGCGATGGATGATCCCAGGTCCTTAACGGCTATGCCAATATGTTCCACATGTTTCATATGGCAAAGTAAAGCATTCCCCACGCATCGAAAAAATTCATGCCGCCTTTAAACAGAATTGACCCGATTAGTTTTACCTTTGCAAATTAGAAACAGTCTAAATAACCCAATGAAGCTGCCTGTATATCTTGACAACAACGCAACCACTAAAGTGGATCCACGTGCGCTTGATGCCATGATTCCCTTCTTTACCGAGGATTTTGGAAATGCCGCCAGCCGCAACCACCCTTTTGGCTGGAAAGCAGAAGAAGCCGTGGATCATGCCCGTGAGCAGATAGCTACCTTGATTGGTGCCAATGAAAAGGAAATTATTTTCACCAGCGGCGCCACCGAGAGCAATAACTTGGCTCTGAAAGGTGTTTTTGAGATGTACGCTGAAAAAGGCAGGCATATCATTACCGCCGTTACCGAACACAAAGCCATCCTGGACACCAGCAAGCACCTAGAAAAGCAGGGCGCGGAAATTACCTACCTTCATCCTGCCGAAAATGGATTGTTGACCCTTGCTCAGGTGAAAGAGGCCATTCGTCCCGACACCATTCTGGTAACCCTAATGTTCGGCAACAACGAAATTGGTGTTTTGCAGCCCATTCGTGAAATTGGTGCGGTATGCAAAAAACATGGTGTTTTATTCCACTCCGATGCCACCCAGGCCGTGGGCAAAATTCCCCTGGATGTGATTGACGACAACATAGACCTGATGAGCTTTACAGCACACAAAATGTATGGCCCCAAAGGCATTGGTGCTCTGTATGTGCGCCGAAAAAATCCCCGTGTCAAGGTTACTGCCCAGATGGACGGGGGTGGACACGAGCGTGGCATGCGCAGCGGTACGCTCAACGTGCCAGGTATTGTGGGTTTTGGCAAGGCCGCCGAACTGGCACGCCTGGAAATGCAATCCGATACCGAGAGAATCATCAAAATGCGCGACAGGCTCGAAAACTCCCTGCTCATGCTTGAAGAATCTTATCTCAATGGATCCAAAGAGCACCGCCTGCCCCATACCACCAACATCAGCTTTAAATATGTGGAAGGCGAGGGGCTGATGATGGCAATCAAAGATATCGCCGTTTCATCCGGATCTGCCTGCACTTCAGCTTCTCTGGAACCCAGCTACGTGCTGAAAAGTCTTGGCCTTGATGATGAACTGGCACACAGCTCCCTGCGTTTCGGTCTTAGCCGCTACACAACCGATGAGGAAATTGATTTTACCATTAAATGTGTGACAGACGCTGTAAACCGACTGCGCGACATGAGCCCGCTTTGGGAAATGTTCAAAGAAGGCATTGACCTGAAATCGGTGCAGTGGACGGAACATTAATTTGTTTGGAAAGATTCTAAATAATATATAACTTTGTATTGAAAACCAAATAAGCAAAACGATATGGCATACAGTGAGAAAATAATAGACCACTACAGCAATCCCCGCAATGTGGGAACGTTGGACAAAGACAGTCCCAACGTGGGTACAGGTTTGGTAGGTGCACCCGAGTGTGGCGATGTAATGCGTTTGCAGATTCAGGTAAACCCCGAGACCGGTGTCATCGAAGACGCGCGATTTAAAACCTTTGGCTGTGGTTCGGCTATAGCCTCGTCTTCTCTGGCCACTGAGTGGTTAAAGGGGAAATCGGTAGATCAGGCACTTACTATAGACAACATGGATATCGTGGAAGAGCTGGCCTTGCCGCCAGTGAAAATTCATTGTTCCGTGCTGGCTGAAGATGCCATCCGTGCCGCCATCAATGACTATCGTGTCAAGCAATGCCTGGAGCCCATTGCAGAAGAAAAATGGCACCACTAATCCATTATGCTCACCGACATCGCGGATATCACCATCACCGACAAGGCCCGCAGCAAAGTGCACACCCTGATGCAGCAAGCCGGCATCAGCGCGCCTGATTATTTTGTGCGTGTAGGCGTGAAGGGTGGTGGCTGTTCAGGCCTCACCTACCAGTTGGATTTTGACAACGAATCCCAGCCCGGTGATATGGTATTTGGCGATGACAACCTGAAGGTGGTTTGCGACATGAAGAGCTTTCTGTACCTCTGCGGTACTGAACTCGATTATAGCGATGGCCTTAACGGTAAGGGATTCAATTTTATAAATCCCAACGCATCCCGCACTTGTGGTTGCGGTGAGAGCTTCGCGGTATAAGCATTATAGAGACTTTGGTCATTTTTTAAAAGCCGGCTTGAGCATAGCTTTGTTGTGCTATGTCAGATAAATTGTATATTCAAGAAATTCACCGGCTGCATACAGACTGGAATTCGTTGCTGTATCTAACCCGACTACTGTAAGCAACTACATATAAGTTCAGCCCAATCCTTTCCATGCTTCCTTCAATGTGACACTGGAACAGAATGTGGTTAGCAATATCACAATCAAAGTATATGATCAGGCCTGTCGTCTGATGGCTCAGCAGAATGCAGGTAAACTCTCAGGCAATAACACCCTAAAAGTGAATACCGGTAATCTGTCTGAAGACTTACACTGTGGTGGTGAAAGGCGATGGACAGACCCTGAAAACCGAGAGAATGGTTAAAAATCCTGAAATAACCAGGACTAGATTATAAGAAAAATGGGGCTTCCGTGAAACCCCATTTTCTTTTTTATTAAGGTGTAAAATTATACAACTACGTTGATGATGCGGCCTTTTACGAGAATGAATTTCTTCATGGGTTTGCCCTCCATCCAGCGCTGAACGGTTGCATCGGTAAGGACTGTAGCTTCAATTTCTTTAGCATCTGCATTCAAATCGAAGGCGATGACGGTACGTGTTTTGCCATTGATGGAGATAGGGTATTCAAAATGCGTTTCAACCAGGTGTTGTTCATCCCAAACAGGCCAGGTGGCCAGGTGTACACTTTCTTTATGTCCGCCTTTTTGCCAAAGCTCTTCGGCAATATGGGGCGCAAAGGGAGCAATGAGGATGATTAACGGCTCTAAAACAGCCCGCTTTTTGCATTGCAAAGCTCCCAGTTCGTTTGTTGCCACCATGAAGGCACTCACAGCAGTATTGAAGCTCATTTGCTCAATATCGCCCGTTATTTTCTTGATGGTTTTATGCAGTATTTTCAGTTCATATTTCGAAGGCGTTTCATCCGTGAGAGAAAACAATTCTTCCTGTTCAAACAAGCGCCAGAATTTACTGAGAAAGCGGCTCACGCCTTCAATGCCGTTGGTATTCCATGGTTTGCTGTCAGTGAGTGGCCCCAGAAACATTTCATACATGCGCAGGGTATCGGCACCATATTGGGTGCAAACATCATCCGGGTTTACAACATTACCCCATCGCTTACTCATTTTTTGGCCGTCTTCACCCATAATCATACCCTGATTGACGAGTTTTTTGAAGGGTTCATCCACGGACAGGTATCCCAGATCAAACAGGAATTTTGTCCAGAATCGGCTGTAGAGCAGGTGACCGGTAGCATGTTCGCTGCCACCCACATACAAATCTACCTGTTTCCAGTAATTAATAGTTGTTTGGCCGGCAAAAGTCTCACTGTTGCCTGGATCTATGTAGCGAAGGAAATACCAGCTGCTGCCTGCCCAGCCGGGCATGGTGTCGGTTTCGCGGAGGCCGGGACCATCCTCCAAATCCACCTCTACCCATTCCTTCACCCCTGCCAACGGGCTTTCACCCGTTCCGGTGGGTTTGTAGCTCTCTACTTTCGGTAGTTCTACCGGCAAATCGTTTATGAGATGAGGAATTTGATTACTATCAAAAACTATAGGGAAAGGTTCTCCCCAATAGCGCTGCCTGCCGAAACCCGCCTCACGCAGTTTATAATTGACTTTTCGTTTGCCGAGACCTTTGTTCTCAACTTTTTCAATGGCTTTTTGTATGGCAGATTTAACAGCTAAACCATCAAGAAAATCGCTGTTGAAGCAAATACCATCTTTGGCTGAAAAGGCTTCTTTTAAGGGCTCTAAAAGGTTTTTATTTTCCGGTTTTATAACCGGAACTATGGGTAATTTGAACGCTTTTGCGAATTCAAAATCCCTCTCGTCATGGGCAGGTACCGCCATGATAGCACCGGTTCCGTAACCTGCCAGCACATAATCGCTTACCCATACAGGTATTGGCTTTTCGGTAAATGGATGTTTGGCGTATGCTCCGGTAAAAACACCTGTTTTGCGGGTGTCTGCCATGCGGTCTATCTCACTGCGGTTTTTGGCAGATTCAGCGTAGGTCATCACGGCTTCTCTTTGTTCATCTGAACACAATGTCCCCAATCCTTCGTACTCAGGAGCCAGTACCACAAATGGTGCACCAAAAAGGGTATCCGGGCGGGTGGTGAATACCGTAATGGCAGCAATTTCACCAACTGTAGATTGTAAACTCTCAACTGTAAACTGGATCTCAGCTCCTTCGCTTCTGCCAATCCAGTTGCGTTGAATCTCTTTAATACTGTCGCTCCATTCCAAGGTATCCAGTCCTTTGAGCAGGCGGTCGGCATAGGCAGTAATGCGCAGCGACCACTGTTTCATTTTTTTGCGAACTACCGGATATCCGCCGCGTTCACTTACAGGACCTTTTTCCGGATGGTTCACAACCTCCTCATTGGCCAGTACACAGCCGAGTTCCTGACACCAGTTTACGGTGGTAAAATCAATAAATGCCAGGCGGTAGTTGTTCAGTATATCCGACTTCATTTTCGGGTTAAGCACATTCCATTCTGCGGCCGTGAACTGCATGGGTTCGCTGCAGGCTGCATTTATACCTGAGTTGCCATGCAGACTGAAATGCCTTTCCAGTTCTGATGTGGGCCGTGCTTTTTCAGCCGCTTTATCATACCAGTGGTTAAAGAATTGTCCGAATATCCACTGGGTCCAGCGGTAATATTCCGGTTCGCAGGTTCTCACCTCGCGGCTCCAGTCAAAGCTGAATCCCATTAAATCCAGCTGACGGCGAAATGTTTCAATGTTGGCTGCTGTCGTTTTTGCCGGGTGCTGACTGGTTTGAATGGCATACTGTTCGGCCGGCAAACCAAAAGCATCGTAACCCATGGGATGCAGCACGTTAAATCCTTTCAGGCGCTTGTAGCGGCTCACAATATCGCTGGCGATGTAACCCAGAGGATGTCCTACATGTAATCCGGTGCCGCTGGGATAGGGAAACATATCAAGTACATAGTATTTTGGCTTCTGAGGGTTTTCCAATACCTTGTAAAGCCCTGTTTCGGCCCAATGTGTCTGCCACTTTTTTTCAATTTCGCTGAAGGGATACTGCGCCATGATTTCCTGCGCGAAATTAACGATAAAGCCCGTATTTCCCTGTCATTGGCGCAAAACCTCAGGCTACATGCTGTACCTTTGCAATCGGCATGGCTGAAACCAATTTTATTGATTATTTGAAGATTTGCTGTAAAAGCGGTAAAGGTGGCGCCGGAAGTCATCACTTTCACCGCGCCAAAGGCAATCCCAAAGGCGGTCCGGACGGGGGCGATGGCGGAAAGGGTGGAGATATAGTGTTGCTTGGCAACAGCCAGTTATGGACATTGTTGCACCTTAAATACCGAAAGCATACCATAGCTGAAGACGGTAAACCCGGCAGCGAAAAGAATAAAACCGGAGCCAGCGGTAAATCTGAAATTCTGGAAGTTCCTCTGGGAACCGTGGCCCGCGATGCCGAAACCGGTGAATTTTTGTTTGAAATTACCCGCGATGGTGAAACGAAAGTGCTGGTGTCGGGCGGACGCGGCGGACTTGGAAACAGCCATTTTACCAGCAGTACCAACCAGACACCCATGTATGCCCAGCCGGGCGAACCGGCCATTGAAAAATGGTTGATTTTGGAACTGAAAGTGCTGGCAGATGTAGGACTTGTGGGTTTCCCCAATGCCGGAAAAACCACCCTGCTGAGTGTAATGACAGCCGCCAAACCCGAAATTGCCAGCTATCCTTTCACTACGCTGGTTCCCAATTTGGGTGTGGTAAAATACCGCGATTTCCGCAGTTTTTTGATTGCTGACATTCCCGGAATCATTGAAGGCGCGCATGAAGGGAAAGGGCTCGGGCATCGGTTCTTAAAGCATATTGAACGAAATGCGGTGCTATTGTTCCTCATTCCTGCTGACAGCTCTGACCATAAAAAAGAATACGAAACGCTGCTGCACGAGCTAAGGCAGTTCAATCCGGAAATGCTGCACAAGCGTCATATTGTGGCCATCAGCAAAAGCGATATGCTGGATGATGAATTGAAAGTCTCAATCATTCGGGAATTTTCTGATGTGCAACCCTTGTTTTTCTCATCTGTTGCAGAGCAGGGGTTGGTGGAATTGCGCGATGTGCTTTGGAATGCCATCAATGAATCCATAACCTGAGTGTTTAAAATGCGTACACTGGCTAAATTATGTCTTGCCCTTGGATTTTGGCTGTTGTCAGTCAGTTCCGGTTTTGCTCAGACCGATACCGTGTTGGATTTATCGGAAGTGGTGCTCACCGGAACCCGCACCGAAACCCGCAGATCCGAAAGCCCCGTGCAGGTAACCGTAGTCAGCGGTCAAACCCTTTCACGCCTGCAGGCCTGCAATTTGTATGAAGGATTAAAATTCCAGACCGGCCTTAGGGTGGAGACCAACTGCCAAACCTGCAACTACAGCCAGCTGCGCATCAATGGATTACCGGGAGGGTACTCTCAGATTTTGATTAACGGCAGGCCCTTGTTTGGATCTTTAACCGGAATGTACGGACTTGAGCAGCTTCCTGCCGCCATGATTGAGAAAATTGAAGTGGTGAGGGGCGGCGGTTCCTCCTTGTACGGCATGAGTGCCATTGCAGGAACAGTGAATGTATTTACCCGCAAACCCGTTCAAAATGAATGGGAAGTATCTACCCGCCTGCAGCATGTGGGATCCCGAGCCCTGGATCTCGTGAATACCCATAGCAGTAGCTGGGTATCAAAAGATAAAAAATTAGGCGGTTACTTTACTTTGGGATCCCGAAGCAGGCAGGCGTTTGATGCCAATCTGGATGGATTTACAGAGTTTCCCAGCCTTGAAAACTTGAATGCAAGCCTGAATATATCCTATGACCCCAATCCCAGACAAAAGCTCACGGTATCGTTGAACAGGATTGGCGAAAAACGCTACGGGGGTGAAATCACTGAAAAGCCCGTCAATGAGGCCTTGCAGGCCGAGTCACGCGAACACCGAATTTCACTGGGTAATGCGGATTACCGTTTGCGTTCCATTAACGGA
>Ga0194116_10005248_pt1 | contig 14356 bp, 17 predicted proteins | sample TA2MahsurfametaG_4_FD_148617 | JGI IMG/M metagenome (GOLD analysis project Ga0194116, IMG submission 148617) | Freshwater microbial communities from Lake Tanganyika, Tanzania - TA2015008 Mahale S9 surface | ecosystem: Environmental > Aquatic > Freshwater > Lake | place: Tanzania: Lake... | reverse complement strand
AAAAATAATTTATTAATCTTTTTATTTTAATCTCTCATTTAAGAAATAGAATTTTTTTGGGATTACTGAAAAATTTTTTAATAAATTTATTTATTCAAACTTAAAAATTTCTTTATGGCGAAAATTGCAAGCTTAATTGAGGTTCAGAAAAATATTGCAGAAATTAATTTTTTACCATCAGAATTGATGATGCTAATAAGAAGTAAAAATGTTCTTTATTATTTAAAATGTATGGAGGGTTGTCAAGATAAACATCAAAATAATTTCCAAAAAGTTGGTTTATGCACTATGGAAAAATATTGTCCTAATGAGTATGTTAAATTTTTCGAATGTAAAGCAAAAAATAAAAATAATGAATGCTTTAATGAGCAAGTAGATTTAGATAAATGCATTAAGATGCCAATTAATCAAATGTTAAACATATTTCATAAGGCAAAATCTTACTAAAATTAATAATAATAATTTTATTTTTAATCGAGAAGAAATAATTAAAATGATGATTGATCTTATTTACATAAGAATATTTTAATTCAATAATGAAATGTAATTATTTAATCTCCTGGAAAAATATAATATTTAAATTAATTGAATATTTTTTAATTCGTTTATTATAATAACAAATTTAGTTCTTTATATTGAATGATAAAAATAATTATTTTCAAAAAAATTTGATTAATTCAAGACTATTTTTTATTGTATAATTTGTTTTCTCTCCAATCTCTATTAATTTTATCTTCATCTTGATTTTTATACCCCTTATTAAAAAGAGCATTTTTCTTTTCATTTCTTTCTTTTTTTTCAAACTCATATTTTAAGCTTCTAATTTTTGCTCGTAAAAATTTATCTCTTTTATCAGGATTCCTTCCCAATCTCTGGAATCTTATATCTGCATTTAATTTAGTAACAAGACCATTGTACAAAGGCCCTTCTGTTGGAGAATCTTTATTAATTAAATTTGTTTCGTTTAAAAATTGATGAAATTCAGACAAAATTCTTTCTTGAACAAAAATTTTATATTCATTAAAAAGAGCTTCTCTTTCTTTTTCAATTATTTCACGAAATTTTTTATCGTTTTGCAGCATATGTTGTACATCGTGCCATGCTATGTCTTGATTTAATCCTATTTTTTCTTGGTATAAGTCCCAAAGAAGCTTTTTTTTAGATTCATGTAATTTAAATATAAAGTCTTTAAAAATTTGCATTTTTTTATCTTCTGTTAAATAACTTTGAGAAAAGGATTTGGAAATATAATTAGTGAAAAGCTTTCTGTTTGCTTCTTCCCATGAGATTTCTGTCTTGATTTTTTCAGTTAAAAATTTTTTAAATTCTTCTTCTGCAATTTTCTTTTCTAGTTCTTCTTTGTTGGATATTACGTCTCCCATGTTTTTAGAATGTGAAATTAGTTTTTGCATTTCTTCAATAAATTCTTGTATCAATTCTTTTTTTTCTTGTGAAGAATTTATTAGTGAGTATTCATTTTCATGTTTTATTAAGATTTTAATATCTTGGATTTTTGTGTTTTCATTTATAATAGTTGGAGAAATTCTCGCAAATAGCATATCTTTAAATTTTTTTTGATTGTTTCTTTTTCCTAAAAAGTTAAATTTGAAAAATTTTATGAATAATAGGGTTGATGTATTTTTAATAAAAAAAAATATTTGAAGTTTATTTTAATGTAAATTATCCTACTTTCTTCAAGAATTTTCTTTACTTTTAATTTTGCTTCATTAAATAAAAATTCTCTATCGATCTGTAAAGCATTAAAGAAATCAGGATTATTTATGTTTCTTGCTTCTAATTCAGAAAATGGAGTGTTAGAATGAATAAGTCCTTTTTCTATTTGCGATTTTATCAATGCTTTTAATTTATCTTGAGAGGCTTTTCTTGATTCTTTCTCTAATTCTTCACCTGTTTTCTTTTTCATTTCACTATTAATTTTTTTTGAAAATCTTTCTGTCTCTTTGAATTTATCTATTTCAGGATCTAATAACATATTTATTTCTTTGCTTTCTTTGATTTTTCGAATTTCTGATATATCATTGTTTTCTTGTAGGATATTCATTTCAATATGTTCATCTTTAAGTTCTTTATCTTTTAATTCTTTCTCTTTCGTTTCTTTCTCTCTAACATGCTCATCAAATATTCTTTCTCTTATTTTTTTAGGAACACGTAAATATCTCGCATCATATATCAGCTTTGGTAAAATATCGTGATATTTACATAATATATTAATGTTGTTTTCATCCATTAATTCTCTATACAACTTTATTTCGTTCGCATATTTAATTTTGAGTTCTGCAAGTGTCAAATTTACTTCAGAATTTCCTTCATCGATAAAATCTGCTATATTTTCTTCTGATTCTGAATCACTGTTGTTTTCCTTTTTTTTCTTTTTTGTTGGGTTTGTTTCATCTCTTAATAGATGATGTTTGTTTCCCAAAAGCTTACTTAAAATCTTTTTCTCTTTCTTTTTTTTAAGCTCTAATTCTAATTCTTGCTGCTTTTTTGCTTTTGCCTCTTGTAGCATTTTATCTTGGTTTTCAAATTCATTTACAAATGCAACTTTTTCTGGCTCACTTATATTTCCTTTATTTATAAAAGGATTAATATTGGAAGGTAGATTAATTTGATTATTAGAAGTTATTTTTCTTGGAATTTTTTCAAGGATTGATTTATTTGCTTTACTGATGTACATAATTTTATTGCTTTTAAATTTTATTTTTATATAATCATTATTAACTTTAGAAGATTTCCAGCTTTCAGGTATAAGTTGAGAATCTATTTTTGAATCTATTAAGCAAAGTAAAACAAATATTGGTGAAATAGATACGCTTTTTTCAGCTTTTTCGTTAACCCAAGTAATATTGTAGCCTGAAATAAACTTAGAATTATTGGGAAAATTAAGTTCTATTGGAATTATCTTTTCTTTCCAATCTTTATAAAATTCACCATATTCCTTTACGTATTTGGTATCAATTAGAACATCAGTTTGATTCACTCCTAAATTTTATGGTTCTATTTTTTATTTATTATTTAAAAAAAATGTTTCTTTAATCCACTAAAAGATATAAAATTATGTATTATTAAAATTTTTTTACTTCCATTAAATGGATTTATAAACTTAATATTAAAACGAGTCATTTTTGTTAGATCCAAAACTTTTTCAGTATCTTCTTGTCCTTTTATAGATTTATTGGTTAATAGAGTATTACTAAAAGAGAAAAAATAGGGCTTTTCTTCATTCTCTTCTTTTTTATGTTTATTAGTAAAATCGTTTTTTTTCTGCATAAAAAGAGCAAAAGGATTGCAATCAAAAATATAATTTATGTTAAAATTTTGAGGCATTGTTCGAGGAGGAGCAGGAATATATGAATTTGGAAGAAAGGCCCCAGGAGGATTAATTTGGATCATATTATTAAAATTCGTAATGTTGGGAAAACTTTGAGGAAATCCAATATATGGATTTGTAAAATTATTTAATTGATTATTCTGAAAATGATTTATAATAGGTTGAGTTTTATGAGTTATAAGATTTTTTTCTTTTTCAAAAATTGATGGATTAATATTATTCATCATTTCCATGTGATTTTTCTTTATTTGCTCAAAATCTAAATTTTCTATATTTTCAAGATTTTCATATTCATCAGTAAAGTCATTTATTTTATTGCATTTAGCATCAAAGGCATTTTCTTCCTTTAGATTTAAATTACTATTTTGATTATGATTCGAAAAATCGTTTACGTTTCCAAAAAATTTATCCTCATTATAAGTATTATTATTATCAATTTTATTATTCACATAGTTGATTTTATTTTCTATTTCTTCTTCCATTAATAGAAATAAATTTGTTAATTTTATTTAAAATACATTTATAAATGTCTTTATTTAGCAGAATTCTGAGTAATTTTGACTATTCAAATAATTCACAAAGATTAGTCAGAAAGGCTCAAATGCCTATAATTTTATTGTTTTTTATATTTGAATTAATTCAATCAAGAGTAAAGATTATTTCACCACCTGAATTAAAAGATATGTTTGGAGGTATTTTATTAAAAACAATTTGTCAAAATTTCAATTTAAATTCTTTTTAAAAATAATATATATTTTAGGAAAGCCATTAAAAGCTAGTTTATCTAATTTTGGAAATATTCCATATGGATATAGTATTTTTGGTAAAGTTCATTTCAATCCAGATAATCTTGATGACGAAATGGCTTGTAAAAATATTACAGGAATTAATATTGATCCATTACATGATGTTGACGAAGTACCTATTGTAATGATCGATAGGTAATTTATCTTATATTTCTCATATATTTTTAATATTTTAAAATATAAATTTCGGTAGAACAATAATGTTGATTGAGCGGAAATAATATAAATAAGAAATTTTAATCTACATAAAATTATAAAAATATAATTATTTTAAATCATGAAAATATTTTTAGAGGAAATTGTCATTTTGTAACAAAAGTACGTAATGTTGAAAGTATAGGTGGCCTAATAGCTTTAATCGTGAATAATGTAAAAGTTCAAGATGTTGAAGCAATTATTATGGGAGATGATGGACATGGATCATCTGTTACAATACCTGGAGTTTTGATTTCCAAAGAAGATGGAGAAATAATTAAAACATACTACAAAAACAATAGAGATAGGATGAACTCTAAGCCAATTATTTTGGAAATCGACTTTGAAATGGAGACTTCAGATAATTTGGTATCATTAGATTTTTACTTAGAAAGCAATGATTTTTCCATGCTTAAACTACTAAGCGATATTTTTAATCACAATTATTTCGCTTATTTAAAAGACTCAATAAAATTCACTCCTAGATTCGTTACTTATGTGCATCCTCTCTATAATTTCACAGAATTTAACGATGTAAAGTCGAAAGATTGCATCGCTGGTGGTAGATACTGTGCTACTTCTAAAGATGAAATGAAAACAGGCAAAGATGTTATCAAGCATAATTTAAAGATGAAATGTGCTTTTGAGAAAAGCTCTGAAGGAACTGAAGACACATATTATTCAAGATTTCTCTTTTACATTAGTTCATTCTATGGTGATTGCTGTGATCCAACTAAAGATAATTATTTTTCTGAGTCATGTGCATCGATTAATCTGCAAATTGCCGGTTATGATATTGGAAATATTAATGAATGCTATGCAAAAAGCTTTTCCCCTGCAGGTTAATTTCTTAATTTAATTTTTCCATTTTCGATTTAAAACAAATATATATATATAGCTATACTAGAATTTTCGAAAAATATAAAATTCATAAACTTTATTGAATTATAAAAATATTCATTTTTTAAATCTATTGATTTATCATCAAATATAAATCAAAGAGATTTTAATACTTTTGTTATAGGAATTCAAAATATTGATTTACCCTATACTAGAAACAAATATTTAGATAAAGATAATGAAGATAAAAAAAATAATTATTTAAAAATGATTCCAAGTATTCTTATCAATAACAGAACTTATTATGTAAATTTTAACAAAAATTAAAATTTTTATTTATTTATTATATTTAAATCATAAGGGTTCCCCAAATGCAGAGAATATTTTTGAAGCGATATGCGCAGGATATAAAAAGAAACCTGAAGTTTGCTATACTTTAGGGGCATTTACTAAAAGTTCTTCTACTTTTATAGTTCTCTTGATCATTTTTGTGGTGATTGTTATAAATATTATTATTTTTATTCTTTGCAGAAGATATATGAATAGAAGAATTTCTGATAGAATTCAATCCACTGATATTAATGAAAAAATTAATAGTGTTGTCTCCAATTACCTCGCATTAAGAGATCAAAATAAATAATTAATTTAGTTACCTATCCAAATAATAAAAATAATTAAAATTTTTTAAATTAATTATATAAGATTTTAAAAAGGTTATTAAAATATTTTTAAATTTGATTTCGAATTCTATATTAGAAGGATAATTGAAAGAGTTGTAAAAATATTCATAAAAACTCAATTGTGTATTTTTCATACTGATTTAACTAAAATTGAACTGTATTACAAGCCTTTCAAATGCAATAAAAAGCCTATAAATATTTTAGCCTAGGATAAAAATTAGAAATTAAGTTTTAATAACTATATTGGAAGTAACCTATAAAATTGGAAAAAGCGCTTATCAATTAAAAACATGATATATCTAAATATATTAATAATTAAATGAAAATATATTTTTTCATTTTTAATTTTCTATAATAAAAACCATAATTACTTATTCTTTGTTTAAAATAATTATATGGTATTTTTTCAAAAAAGAAACTTCTATAAAAATTAGAAAGTTTATATGTCAAAATTTTTATTTTTTTTTATTGATAAATACTATTAATAAATTATCTTTTTAATAAAATAAATTTCTAATAATAGGTATTTATTTTAATCAAAATATAAAAAATGAACTTCAATCATAATTTCGGAAATTCTAACAACAACGGAAATAATAATCCTCAAGAACCATTCAACACACAATTCCCAGGGTAATTATTTTAATAAATGCTATAATCTTAATAAATCATTTACTTTTAAAATTAATTGCTTAAAATTTATTTGCATTTGAGAAAGAACTTTTATTTTACTAATAAATAAAATAAATGTGTAAAAAATTATCAAATTTTATTATCGGAAGATTTTTTTAATATCTTTAAATCTAAAAATTTTTGAAAGCCCTAATTTATTTGCATTACTATAAATAAATTAGATTCAATTTCAACAATCCAAATGACTTATTTAACATGGACATTAATCAATTAATGAACATGAATAGATTCCCGAATATGAATTTTCCACAAATGCAAAACCTAAATATGAACATGAACATGGATCCATTCCAAAATCAAGGAGGATCAAATTATTCCTATTCAGTTAAAACCTTCTCAACATCATCTAGTAATTCAAATGGAGGTCCAACAACTTATACTACACAAACTCAAAGTAGCAGCATGAAATATGATGGTTCTGGGAATGAACCTCATCAAGAATTTTTTGTAAACAAAACAGCAGGAGTCCTAGGCGCAGGAGGTCAAAAATTAGAAGAATCTCAAAGCAAGTATAAGAACACTTCAAGTGGACAATACAAAGCAATGCATCAAAGAATCATGAATGATCAAGAAATCAAAATGGTTAATGAAAAAAATATTAAAACTGGAGATGAAACTGAAGATACTGAATACAATGGCATTGAAGAAAGTAATTTTTCAATTTTTTCTTTATTGATATTTAAAATGGTTTAAAATAAAGATTCAATTATAAATACAATTTTTCTACTTGATTTTAATTTAAAATTATTTAGGTGAGGCTCAAAGATTCCATCAACAATTCAATAATATAAGAAATAATTATCATATGAATCCTCAGTTAGGAAATCTAAATGCTAATAATAATCCTCAAAATTACAACCAACAGCAATACTATTTACCTGAAAATTTCAAATAAAAATCAACATTATCGGATATAGAAAAAAATGAAAAATTATTATATTAATTATATTATTCTAAAAATTTAATTATATCTGTTATACTCAAACTAAAATAAATATAAATGATATTAAAATTTAATATATAAATATATTTTCCAAATCAAATAATGAAATTTTTTATTTAATAATATTTTAAATTATTCTTTTTATTTCATTATTTCAGTATGATAATTTAATTTTTAATCACAAAATTCTTTTATTTAAGAGTGTGATCATTTCAATTCTTATTATAATTAAATAAATTATATTTGAAATAGAAGAATGAAACAATTCAATGAAGAAATTAGCAAATTGATGACCTCTGAGATTTTAATATTTCCGCAGGAATTCGAGAATTTTCAAAAATTTACTAAAGCTCATGATTTTAATATTTTAGAATTAAAAGAATTAGAATTAATTGATTCAATCAGTTGTTTAATTGAATTAAAAAATGAAAATAAATTTTTACTAAAAAAGGTTAATAGCTTAGAGAGAATATTAAGTAAAAATTTGTTTGAGAAGAAAATTCAAAAAAACAACCTTGAAATAAATTTATGGGCTTTAACTGAAAAAGATAAAAAGATAAAAGAAAAAATTAATATTTGGAATCAAGAAAATAAAAAAGCCCATATGAATAGAAAAAAGAAAAAATTTTTAGTAGAGAAAATAGAAAACGAGGAGGAATTTGAAGAAAAATCTCATAAGATCTCAAACAAAAAAATTGAAAATTCTTACAATTCAAATTTGAATAAAAACATTGTTGAATCTAAAATAAAAAAGGGAGCAAAGAATAATATTAAAAATAACAATTCTATATTAGAAAATTTTAGTGAAAATTCTTCGAATGAAAATTTTTCTTTTGATAGAGTAAATAAATTTAATACTGATAATAAAAATAATTTTAATTTTTTAACTAATAATTTTGTTTTCGAGCCCACTGATAAAAAATCAAAGATCAATTTAAAAAAAGAAAAAAAAATTAAAACTTTAAAATAAGAATTGCTGGAGTTTGGTATATTCAAAATTGATTGAAATTTATTTCTTTTATGATTTTTGAAAAATTATCATTTTATTATTTATTATTACTATATTTTAATTACACATAATAATATAAATTTTTAAACATTTTCTATTTTTTCATCGCTGAAAATTCAAAAAAATTTATATAAATTTAATAATTTATTTAATATTTTAAACTTAACTATCTATATTTAATAAATTTAAAACTTATAAATATTCTTTCAAAAATTCAAATTAAAGATTTTATAAAAATACATAACTTTAATAAGAATACATCTGATCACTAAATAAATTCCATAAAGATGCTTGTTATTAATCTAATACTTCTACTGTTTTTCTATTTTATAATTAAAAATGAATCTATACTTAAATAGCAATAAATAAACAAATAAATATATTTTTAATCAGAGATTAGGACTATCTTTTAAAGCTAAATAGTTTGAAACAACATTATTTATTCTTCCATTAATATCTGCTTTGTCAACTCTTTCATTTATCCTTTTTATAATATATCTTCTACATAATAAATAAATCAATCCATTGATCACAATCAATATCAAAATAACAAAAAAAATAGTTGAAAATGCGACACCACTCTTCTCCACATAATACTTGAAGAAGAGTCCTTTATCATAGCAAATTTGCGGTTTCTCTTGATAAAATCCTGCACAAATAGCTTCTAAGAGGTTATCAGAATTCCATGTTCCTTGAAGGGTTTTATTATTTACCATTATTGTCGGAAAAATTTTAATTTTCCATTTTTTCTTTACATTATATTCTTCTTCTAGTATAGAGTTATTATTGTTTAGATCTATAGCAATTTTATCTTTCTCAGAAACATAACTACTCATAACACAATCGTTTACAATATCCTCATTCATCCCAATAGCTTTTATACTCTCTATTGAGCATTTATTGTTGAATTGCGGAATTGTTTTGTTAATACATTTATCATAAAAAGTTTCCACATAATTCCAATATAATCTTTTATCAACAGTTTGTTGAAGGAAAGAATTTTTAAAAATACCATTTGAGATTAAATATATACATTTTTGCCTAATGTTTTCGTTTAAAATATCCCTTCCGTCTGTCACTCCTATATCATATTTAGGAGTCGCACAATACAAACCCTTGCTTATGCAATTTGCTACAGATTTTGAAACATTCGGATCATATTCTGGACTTTTATAAGTAATATAGTGAGGTCTGAAATCTGTGAAGTTTGAGATTACATTTTGGTATTTATTAAAAGATTTAAACAATTTGTACATCTCGACACTGCTTGAAGTAAAGAAAAATTGATATTCTACTCTTGAATTTTGAGGCTATAATTTTTTAATATTTCTAATTAAAAAATTTTAGTGCTTTGAAAGTTAAGAGAAATAGTTTTTTGAATTACATTTTTTTTAAATTTGAGAATCAAACAACAAATTTTGATTACTCGAAAAATATTGATATTTTACCATTTTAAATTCAATTGATAAAACTATTTGAGAAAGAATTTCAGGACTATTAATATTTTCTTGCATATATTTCTTAATAATTTCTCCGTCATTTTTAGATATTAAAGCAGTGGGAATGTAAATATCTGATCCAGTTCCATCATCAACAAGAATAGACAGATCTATATCTTCATCCTCATTATTTATAATTATAGCAAATAATCCTCCAGCTCTTTGAACATTTCTAGCCTTCGTTACAAATGTACAATTTCCTCTATCGACCATTATAATTGGATAATTATTTTGCCCTCCCTCAAATTTAATTGTATTTGAAGCTAAAAGTTTACAGGCATAATCTGAATCTTTATCGTTTAAATCATAATGTAAATTTCCAATGAAATTATATCCATAGGGAACTTTTCCAAAAGTTGCAAAATTTGCTCTAATTTTTTCATCTATAAATAATTAATTGTGAAATATGATATAATTGCAGATTATTTTGAATGAAACTATTAAGTATATATTAATTACAATTAAATTTTTTTGCAAGATTATCTGGTGATGAAATGGTAATCCTCTGAAAAGTCAATTCAATAAGAGATATAAAAAAAAATATTGTTATTAAACAATAATTAAAAATAATCTTTATTTGCATTTTCTATAAAATTTAAATTTTAATAATTTTAAAAATAATTTATATTTAGTAAAGTTTTAAATTAAAACTGCATCAGTTTATTAATGCTTTAGAATTTTAAAACTAAAAATTAGCAGAATGAGACTATTTTAATAGTTTTAATTAATAAGAAGAAACTACATGAAGTTTTTTAATCTTTAAAATTAATTTAAAAAAGAAAAATTTAAATTTAATTTGCATAAAAATGAGAATTTATTATATTATTTATAATTTTTTAATTCTAGAATGACTTAAAGAGATCCTGCAGAATCTCTTCCAGTTTTATTTTCTTTAGTTAAGGTCAACTTGGATGGGTCATTGTAATATTCCATATATTTCTTAGCTCTTTTATTGAAGATTTCTATTCTATAAGATGTTTTTAAAACAAATCGGCATATTAAAAAATACTTATGTTAATAAAAAAAATTCGTACTTTTTGGGATCTATATTAAAATAACTTGATATCACTGCTAAATTTTCATAATTTTTAGCTCTTTTTTTATAATTATAAGAATTAGGTTGACCAAATTCTCTTAATATCCTTTTTATTTTATTATAATTTTCAATGTTTTGTTTATTGAGGAATTCAAGTACTTTTGGTTCATTAATAGATCTTTTTTCTATTTTTTGAATGAGTATAGTAATTATCTTTCCTAAATAATACAAAAATAGTTGTGAATTCATGTAAATATTCTCATCATTCAAAACAGGACTTAATTCTTCAAATGCTTTTAAAATATCATTTGTCTTCAAATAAGTCTTGATTAAGAAAATTTTATTCAATTCCTGATAAGTTTGCAAGTAATTGTCTTCAGTAGAATTATCCCAAAACTTTAAAAGAAGTATCGGCTTAAAAATAAAAAAATCCAAATTATTATTGTTATGATTATTACTAGCTAAATTGCCTAAATTGAAGTTATTATTTAATAGCAACTGCTTCTTTTCAATTTTTTTGTTTAACTCAAATATTGTTTCAATAATCTTAGTTTTAATAATATATATATTTTTGTGGTTGAGATTAGTAAAAATGTGTTTTTTTAAATCAAGGAATTTGTTAAGAATAGCAAAAAAATAAGTCTCATATCTGTTTGGATAATCATTAAGAATGAATTGTATTATATTATCATTCATGAAACTATTCTATAAAAATAAATTAATTTAAAATCAAAAACTTGTAAATTACCTTTTCGAATAAAGTGATAAAATTTTCTAAAAAAGGATCATCTTTGTTTAAATCAAAATAATTTATTTTAGCTTCAAAATAATAATTTTTTATATTTATTTGCTTGAAATTTGTTATTCTTTCAAAATAGCTTTCTATCTTCCCATTTTTATTCAAAACATTATCATCGTTTAAAAGTGAGCTTAAGATTTTAAAGGTTATATTATTAATTAAAAGTATGAAATTGTTGATAAAATTAGTTTAAAATACTTTGACATATTTTTAGAAACAGAAAAAAACTTTTGTGATGTACTACTCATATCAGTAGGGAATTTTTGTTGATTATGACTCATTAGAGAATTTGGTTCATAGCTTTTATCCACACTTCTTATATATGAAGCACTATCAACTTTAGAAATCCTATCAGTAAAAATGTTCTTGTTTTCATTTTCATTTATAATATCATCTAAAGTTGGAAGGAATGCATGATTAATGATACTTTCATTTTTATTTAAATTCGAATCCTTTTTTATTATTTCCGGGCTATCAATACTTTTATAGATAAAATTATCAGTATTATTGGCTAGTAAATGAAATTTACTTGTTGAAATGCTCTTATTAATATTAAAATTGTTATTAGAATTATTTGCAGTTTCCATGATCTTGGTTAAATCAATACTTTTTAAATTACTAACATTGGCAAGCAAGCTATTACTGTTTTGATGAGGTATTCCTGTATTAACACCTTAATATTAATTTTTAATAATTTTTAAATTTAAAAAATATTTCATTCTTTGGATTTTTATTATTTATAATTTGTATTTGTCAAGAAACTTAAATTATAAATAATTCAAATAAAATTAAAAAATTTTAAAATCTAAATTTCATACTTGTGTTATTAAAATTTAACGATTTCTTCATTCCTTCCAAATCTTTTAATGATTTGTTCAATCGATTATTATTATTATTGCTGACAAATCCAGGTATATCGTTCTGAGATTGACCTAAACTGTTTCTCAATATATTCTCCGCCATTGGGATTTTGTGCTTTAAATTTAAATTATCCATGTCATTTTCATCATTAGAAAAAAATTGAAATTTGTTTAAAACTGAAGAAGGATTTCTTGACATAACAGAATTCCTAAAAACAGACTGATGAGATAATGATACATCATTTGAACCCATTACACTATTATCTTGCTTGCTAATTCTAGAGACATTTTGTTTGATATTAACTTCTGAATATGATAAATTAAAATCTTCTGTTGCTAAATTTTTCTCTAGAGAACTTTCATTTTGACCTTTTTTACTATCAGAGATATTAATTATGTTGGAATTAAGCTCGCTATCTGCATTGTGAGATATTAAGCTGCTCTTTTTATTTATGTAGCTTGCAATATTATTTGCAGGAATGGCATTATCTGAATCAGCTCTTCTATTAGAATTAAAATTAATCTAATACTTTAATAATTATAAGATGATAATCATATTAATTTTATCAAGAATAATTTCAATTTAGATATATATACTTCACTGCATCCAAATTATTAATTTGTATTAATTTGTTAGGATTTAATTCTTCATCTTCTTCTGGTAAATCTATATTTAATTCTCTTTTTTTATTGGTAATAATATTGTTATTATTTAAATTATTAAGTGCATGAGTGTTTCCTTTCTTAGAATATTTGGAATTCATATATCCTGAACCAAAACTAGTGGTTTTAATATCCTGATTCTTTTTAATATTTTTGTTTTTCTCCCTATTTCCGCTTTTTTGTACAGTGATTTCAGTGATCTCTAAATTATAATAAAAAAGACTTGTAAAATTAATAATTATTAATATTAAAATTTTTTATTTTTTATTATTATAAAATCAAAATTTTAAATTTTGATTTTTATACCTAAATCATCAAGAATTTCACTTAAAATGCTATCTGTTAAGTTTTGATTTCTCAATTTTACTCTGTCTTCAAATCCATTTACTATGGAATCTACGGCTTCAATTACATCTTCATCTGAATCAATGGAAAACGATTTATCTTTAGTAAATTCTTTTTTATATGCTTTATAAGTGATTTCATATAAGTAGTCTATTTCTGTATCAATATCTATAATCTTCAAATCCTCAATTTTGAGCTCAGGTGCATCGCTATCGCGCATTTCCTTAATAAAATAGTTTGTATTAGAATTTATTTCATTTTTTATATTTGTTAAATTCATATTTAAATATAAATTAGATGCTGTGCTATTATTTTGAAAATAATTTTGATTTGTTATTGATATTGAAGTCATTAAGTTTTTTTTTAATTATTCCAATCATAAAATTTTAATTTTTTCAACAAAAATAAAATTAATAAATTTAATTTCGAATACATTAAATGAATCTAATATGGAATCTTTGATATTGCTTTTTGTTATTTTATACATCCATTATTTTGACTGTTTTTAATTGTTTTTGAATTAATAAAATTTTAATAATTTATTGAAAAATTCATAAAATTGTGATAAATTTATAACGAAACAAAATAATTAAATCCCTTTATTCCGAGTATCTATTTATTTTTATTGATAAATCATTA
>Ga0194116_10005244_pt1 | contig 14365 bp, 13 predicted proteins | sample TA2MahsurfametaG_4_FD_148617 | JGI IMG/M metagenome (GOLD analysis project Ga0194116, IMG submission 148617) | Freshwater microbial communities from Lake Tanganyika, Tanzania - TA2015008 Mahale S9 surface | ecosystem: Environmental > Aquatic > Freshwater > Lake | place: Tanzania: Lake... | reverse complement strand
AATTGCCGTTATTATTTGAGGAAGCTTATTAGTTCCGACATGTGGATGCGCATCAACAAGAATATCATTTTTTGCTCCAAAATATACGAGTAGTTTCAACACTTTTTCAACGTCTCCACGTTTTTTTGAGCGCGTGTAAAGTTTTCCATCAGAATAAGTTCCGGCACCACCCTCACCAAAGCAATAGTTGGACTCCGGATTTAGAATTCCTTCCTTGTTTAATATTGCCAAATCTCGTCGACGGCTACGAACGTCTTTTCCGCGTTCAAAAATAATTGGTTTCAAATTTAATTCCAAGGCTCTTAAAGCGGCGAAAAGTCCAGCAGGCCCTGCACCAATGATATGAACGGGTTCTGAATCTTGAACTGATTTAATTTCAAATTCGATTTTGTTTTTCTGAAGCGCCCCGTTTATTTCAACCTCAAATACACAATTAATCTTAATCGCTTTTTTTCGAGCATCAATGCTTCGTTTTTTCCATCGAAAATCTATTTTTACTTCAGTTGAAAGCTTTAATTTCTCTATTATAAAATCCTTCAGAACATTTTCGTCTTTGGCTTCCTCAGGAGAACATTGAAAACTTACTTCTTGCATAGGTTGTAAAATTAATCCAATATTAAATGCGGATTGGAGTTTAAAAACAGTTTTGTTTGTTTCATGAGTAAACTTGAAAAAAATGTAAAAGTTAACTGTCTAAAAATTTGTAAAAACCGTTTCAAGGAGTAACTTTACTCACTAAAATAAATATTATGAAAAAGAAATATTTTTGGGTGTTCTGTGTTATGGTGGTTTGTTTACCATTTCAGTTTTTTGCGCAAGTTGATGAAGAGGAAGACTATAGTCAATACGAGAAGTATTCAACAGGTGAAAATGTGAAGCGTTACTGTACACCAAAAGTGGTTGGATTGAGTCCAGCAAAGCTTGTCTCGATTGGATATGATTTTGCATTGGGTCACACCATTAATTCGAGTTCAATTGGATCAATTCCGGCTCAGGAGGGGAAAGTAAATAATTACAACGGTCTAGCTCTAAATGCCAATATTCCCGTACTGTCAAACAACAAAATATTGATAAATGTCGGTGGGAGTTATGTAGAGTCGAATTACTCATTTGATAATGATTCACTATACAATCCTTTGTTAACAGCTTCTGGCAGAGGTTTAAATGCTCTTCAATTGAACACAACTATTTTCAAGCCATTAAACGAGAAGAATTTTATTCTAGCATTTGCTCAGGGCGATTACAGCGGGGATTATTCGGCAAAAAATATGCAGTCATTGTCGTTTACTAAACTGACATGGGTGGGAGTTTATGGTTGGAAGTTCAATGATAGGTATCAATTTGGTATTGGAGCAACTCAAACTTATCGCGCAGGTGGAAAGAGTTTTCTTCCTGTTATACTTTACAATTATACTTCTAAAAATGAAAAATGGGGAATTGAAGCTTTATTACCAGCAAGAGGGCATTTTAGATACGCGTTTAATAAACGAACATTGTTACTTTCTGGATTTGAGATAGTTGGTTCAAGTTATCATTTATCAAACAAAGATCAATTGTTTCCAACAAACGATGCGGTAGGAATGAATGAAGGTTATGATAATAGTAAAATTGAATTGCGCAGATCTGAAATAAGAACACGTCTAGATTTTCAGAGAGCTTTGAGTGATTTCATTTGGGTTGGGCTACAAGCAGGATATATTATTAACTATGGCTTCAATGTTGATAGTGGGAATTTTTATCGTGGATTTGGCAGCGATAGACCATTTGTTATGGAAAATAGTGTTACAAGCGCGCCATACTTTCAAGTGAGCATAAACTTAGTAAGCCCTTAATGTAATTATGAAAGAAACGAAAAGAGGCTGACAAAATCTGACAGCCTCTTTTTTTTAACAGTAAAGGAAATTACCTAATTATTCTTTTCCTAATCTCTTCCAAGTATCAGTTCTACCAATGGCAGAAACACCAATGTAACCTCTAACTTCGATTGTACTATTATCCTTTAACTTGATTATACAGTTGTAGGTACTTCCATTTTCAGGATCATAAATAGTACCGTTTTCCCATGTTTTTTTTCCAACATATTCAAAATCTTTTAGGATTTTATAACCTAATAAAGGTGTTTCGTGCATTTTTGGATCTGGGTTGTTTTTATCAACTTTTTTCGATCCATTATCATAAGTTGGAAATTTAAGCCAAACGATTTTGCCATAATATTTACTGCCAACTTTAGTGATTTTAACTTTGGCTTTTCCATGACTAGGTTCCCATACACCGATAAGTTTATCTCCTTCATCATCTTTTATAACTGAAACAGTAAAAGCAGAGCTAATTACAAATGCAACAAACGCAATTGTCCAAGCAAGAAATTTATTCGATTTTTTCATAATTAATTTATTTTGATTGTGATATAATTGATTTAACAAAGTTTATGCCATTAGGCTTATTTTTCAGGAACCATTAAATCCATTTTAATTGTACCTTTTAATTTTAAATTGTCTTCAAAATCCGCTTTTGTAATTCCTGTCACTTCTAAGTAGAATTCTTTTGTGTTTTTAAAACCTTCAATTTCAGCTTCTTGTAACCCTTTAATTGTGAGCTTTTTTGGTTTACCTTTCACTTTTGTAGAAGCAACTTCTTTCGTTTCTGTATCATCGGTCATAATTGAGAAAACTAAGTTTTCAAAAATCCCTAAACCATCTTTACTCTCAGTTTGAAGAGTAATTTCATTAACCTTCAAACTGAAAATTTCTTCTCGAGAAATATCAAAATCTTCAGGTTTAAAACGAACAGTTGTCATTCCATCTGTCATTCCATCTTTAAAAAATGGTCCTTCAAGCGTGATTTCAAAATCAACGGGTCCATACACCTTCGGTTCGTAACTTGTACAACCTACAAACAACAACAATAAAGAAGTGGCAGCGATTAATTTCCTTATTTTTTTCATGATTTATTAATTAGATTTTATTATGATGTAACAACAAACTTTTTTATTTTACTTGATTCAAAGATAAGCGTCATTTTATATATTATGGTTTTAGACAAAAATTTAAAAAACGAATGAGTTCATATCATTTAAATAAAGTAATTAAGGAATAAAATTAATGTAATTTCAAAACAAGTAACTAAATCTTAAACTCTTTTTTCTTGAATTGATGATTTATTTTGAAATCAAAGCCATCCGCTAACCTTCAAAAATGATTGAAAACCACCAACCTTTGTTGTAAAGTTGATTGATAGGATTTGAAACAGGAGTCCAATCTTGAATGAAACTACTTTTAAATCCATGTGAATATTTGAGTTCTAACCCAAATTTGAAATAGGGCGCGAAAAACTCAACTCCTCCGCCGATTTGACCTTGAAAATCATTTTTTTTGATTTTTATAAAGGGATCAATGTAGCTCTGAGAAGCTTTTTCTTGCGATTGAAGATCAATGGAATATTGTCCACCGATTAAGGCATAGGCCGTAAAATTATTATATCGTTTTGTCCGAAATTGCAACATTAATGGAAAATCCAAACTGGTAGAGTTGACGCGTTCTTCGCCTATCCCATCCTTAAAATTTACACTATCAAGGCTTTTATAATTCAAAACACGTTCTTGAAAGGATAGGGTAGGTATGAAGCGCAATCGCAAAATAGGTGTTCCCAACTTCATCGTCGCTAGGATTCCTAATTGCCCTCCAGGTTGACTGTCGTTATTCAAAGAAACGAGTCCATAGGTTTGATAGGCATCATTTTTTTGGTAAACCGTAAAATCTGAGGAATTTACACCGAGCATAAATCCGAAATGAAACAAACGCTTATCAAAATTCTTATACCGTTCCTGTCTATATTTCTGACCAAAACAGCCGAAAACAAGAAGAATTTGAACGATTAAAAATTTGGTTTTCATTTACTAATTAACGATAAAATACAGTCAATGTTGCACCTTTATTTCGTTCCTGTGTAGATGGTCGCGATCCCGCCTGATACAAGTTTTGATTTTACAACCTGGTAATTTAGTTTTTTCAAAAGATCTTCAAATGCTTTTCCTTCTGGGAAAGCAGCTACACTCTCAGGTAAATAGGCATATGCTTTTTCATCTTTGGAAATACGTTTTCCGAAAAATGGAATGAAATATTTTGAATAAAAAGTAAATGCTTGCTTTATTGGGAATTTCTTCGGTTTTGAAAATTCAAGAATTACCAATTTACCTCCTGGTCTAACAACGCGTAGCATTTCACTCAATCCTTTTTCTAAATTTTCATAGTTTCGAACGCCGAATCCAACGGTCAACGCATCAAAATAATTGTCCTCAAAAGGTAGATTTTCCGAATCGCCCAATCGCATATCGATAATGTGATTGTATTTTTTCTTGAGCATTTTCGTTTTTCCGACTTCCAGCATTCCTGCAGAAATATCCATACCGATGATTTGCTCGGGTTTCAATCGTAACGCCGCAATTGCGAAATCTCCTGTTCCAGTTGCAAGATCAAGAATTCGCTTTGGTTTGATTTCCTTTAATTCATTAATTGCTTTGTAACGCCAAATGTGGTCTATTCCTAAAGAAAGAAAATGATTTAAAAAATCGTACTTCACAGCAATGTTATTGAACATCTCTGCAACTTCCTCTTTCTTCGAGCGATCTGTGTTGTATGGCTTAACGATTTTTTCCAACATTTATCCTAAAAGTTCTTCTACTTCTTGAAGTAATTCTTGTTTATCAATACTTATGACGCCCGATTTTTCACAAACTAATCCTCCTGCAATGTTTGAAATTTCTGCAATTTGTTCAATGTCAAGTTTTGAAGCTAAGCAAAGTGTTGCAACAGCGATAACTGTATCTCCAGCTCCAGAAACATCGGCGATATTTCGTAAATGCGCCTTGGCGTAATGTTTATTTGTTGAATTTTTAATGAAAACGCCGTGTTCTGAAAGTGTAATGAATGAAATTTCATTGTTTAACTTAACTTCAAGAGAAATGACAGCTAATTCAAAATCCGATTTATTACTTGAAATGTTAAAATTCACATTCATTCCTTCTTTTAATTCCTTCAAATTAGGTTTAAATAGAGTAACATTTCGGTAAGCGAAAAAGTTTTCTTTCTTGGGGTCAACAGCTGTTGGAATGTTCTTTTTTTGAGCTATATGAATTACCTTCAAAATTAAATTTTCGGTTAGAACTCCTTTGTTGTAATCCTCAAAAATAATCGCATCCAATCCTGTTTCGATAAGTTTGCTAATCTTGTTTATTAATTGATCTTCTTCGGAAACTGAAATTGGAAAAGTATCTTCGGAGTCGATTCGTAAGAGTTGTTGTTTATTGGAGATAACTCTCGTTTTAACAGTCGTTTTTCGATTGTCACTGAAAATTACTCCTTCTACCGAAATCCCATTCGACTTAAGTAACTTCGATAGTTTTTCTCCATTTGAATCGTTACCAATTACTGTTGCAATAATCGGTTTTGCCCCAAGCGAAACTAAATTCAGTGCCACATTTCCGGCTCCGCCAATTCGTTCTTCCTCGTTTTCTAAGGAGATGATTGGAACCGGTGCTTCCGGACTGATACGCGTTACTTTTCCTAAAACATAAGCATCCATCATGACATCCCCTATTACGAGAATTCTTAGGCCATTGAATTTTTCGAAAAGTTCTTTGTAGTTCACTTAAACTAATTTTGCGAGTGCGTCTTTAATTCGATTCATCGCTTTGGTAAGTGTTTCTTCCGAAGCCGCATAAGAAATTCGGAAACAATTCGGTGCACCAAAGGCCTCACCTCCAACCAAGGCTACCAATCCTTCTTCCAGTAAATACATGCAAAGGTCATCTGAGTTATTGATAACTCTGCCATTTACTGATTTTCCAAAAAATGACGTACAGTCAGGAAACACATAAAATGCACCTCCGGGTTGATTGGATTTTATACCTGGCATTGTTGCAAGTGCATCTAATACCAATTGTCTTCGTCGTTTAAATGCCTCAATCATATCATTTAAAACACTTGGATCAGCTTTCATTGCAGCGATTGTCGCTCGTTGAGCAATTGAACATGTTGCGGAAGTAAATTGCCCTTGAACTTTATCGCAAGCCGAAGCGATTTCTTTAGGCGCTCCAATGTATCCAAGTCTCCATCCGGTCATTGCCCAAGCTTTTGAAACTCCATTAACTGTAACTACCTGATTGTATACTTCAGGAAATTGAGCTAAACTTTCGTGTTTGCCGATGAAATTGATGTGTTCGTAAATTTCATCACTTAGTGCAATTACTTGAGGGTGTTTAACTAAAACATTGGTTAAATCTTTTAATTCTTCTTTCGTGTAAACAGATCCTGTTGGATTGCAAGGAGTTGAGAAAATAAGCATTTTCGTTTTAGGCGTAATTGCAGCCTCTAAATCGGCTCCTGAAATTTTAAAATCTTTTTCTATCCCAGCATCAATAATTACAGGAATTCCTTCAGCCACTTTTACGATTTCAACATATGAAACCCAATATGGAGCAGGAATAATCACTTCATCTCCAGGATTGATCAAACTTAATACAACATTTGCAATGGATTGCTTGGCTCCAGTGGAAACAACAATTTGATCTTTTGTATAATCCAATCCATTGTCGCGTTTGAACTTCAAAGAGATACTTTCGCGCAAATCGTCATATCCTGGAACAGGCGTATACATTGTATAATTTTGCTCCAATGCTTCGACTGCAGCATCTTTGATAAATTGTGGTGTAAAGAAATCTGGTTCCCCCAATGAAAGTGAAATTACATCCAGACCTTGTGCTTTCAGTTCACGGCTCTTTTTTGCCATAGCGATTGTCGCGGATTCCTCCATTGCTAACAAACGTTCCGATAATTGAATCATAAAAAATTTTTTTGCAAAGATAATCTTTTTAGCCGAGGCAATCAATTGAATAATCATTCAAAAAACTAATCTTTCAGTAAATCCGGTCTTCTAGTTTTCGTTCGTTCTAACGCTTTTTCTTCGCGCCATTTTTCGATTTCCTTGGTGTTTCCTGATAAAAGAACCTCAGGTACTTTCCATCCATTGAATTCAGGTGGACGCGTGTAAACTGGTGGTGAAAGTAAATTGTCTTGAAAACTATCCGTTAATGCTGAAGTTTCATCATTTAATACACCAGGAATTAGACGAACAACAGCGTCAACTAACACAGCTGCAGCAAGCTCTCCACCTGACAGAACGTAAGAACCAATGGAAATTTCTTTGGTAATGTAATTTTCTCGAATTCGTTCATCGACGCCTTTGTAATGTCCACAAAGTATCATTACATTTTCCAGCAAAGACAATTGATTACAATCTTGTTGTTCTAAAATTTTGCCATCCGGAGTCATATAAATGATTTCATCATACACGCGTTCGGCTTTTAATTTTTCAATCAACAATGCAATTGGTTCAATGCTCATTACCATTCCTGCGCCACCACCATATTGGTAATCATCTACGTTTTTGTGCTTATTTGTGGAATAGTCACGAATGTTATGAACTTGAATTTCAACGTGTTTCTTGTCCTGCGCCCGTTGCATAATGGATGCAGAAAATGGACTTTCCAATAATTGAGGTAAAACAGTTAAAATATCAATTCGCATGCTGCAAAGTTACGTTAAACCAAATTAAGGATTGAATTTGATAGAAGGTTTTCTATTTACGAATTATTCTATTTTTACAAAATGAAAGTACTTTTCTCTATTTTTTGCTTTGTTAGTCTGATCAATTATTCGTTTTCCCAATCAAAATGGACGGGAAATAGAACTCCGACATATTCAGAATTGATTGATCATTTGAAGAGCGTTTCGAAGAACCATTCGGAAGTTGAATTATACGCATTGGGTTCTTCTGATTATGGATTGCCAATTTATGTATGTATTGTCAATGGATCCCAAGATTCGTTGAGAACATTCGAAAAGGCAAGAAATGAAACAACAATTTTGATAAATAACGCCATTCATCCAGGTGAACCTGATGGAATAAATGCGTGTTTAATTTGGCTCGACAAATGGATTGCTAATGGGAAGAAAGTTGATAATTTACCAGTAATTGCTTTTATTCCTGCATATAATGTTGGTGGGATGATAAATCGATCTTCGACCAGCAGGGCAAATCAAAACGGTCCAGATGAATATGGTTTTCGTGGAAATGCCCGAAACTTGGATCTAAATCGAGATTTCATCAAAATGGATTCTGAAAATGCGTTTACTTTTTGCAACATTTTCCGCGCGTTGGAACCTGATGTTTTTGTGGATAACCACGTCTCAAATGGCGCTGATTATCAATATACCTTGACATACATTTCTCAGATGAAAGAGCGCATGGCGCCGAGTCTTCGAAATTTGGTTTATGGCACTATGTTGCCCGAAATGACCAAAAATTTGAGAAGTAAAAAATGGGGTCTTTTTCCGTATGTTGAATTGAAAGGGGAAACGCCTGACGAAGGAATATACGCATTCAACGATCTTCCGCGCTATGCGATGGGGTATGCCGGATTGTTCAATTCCATCAGTTTTACGGTTGAAACGCATATGTTAAAACCATTCCCAGAAAGGGTTCAAGCCACTTTGGCCTTTATGGAAGAGTTGATAGACTGGACGAAAAACAACGCGAATCGGATCGAGCAAAGTCGGAAAAATGCCAATAATTGGGTTCAAGATCAATCGTGGTTTCGGTTTAATTATGAACTTTCGGAAGAGAGAGACTCGATTAATTTTAAGGGATACGAGCACAGTTTTCCTGTAAATGAAATCACAGGATTGAAGCGACTTTTATACGATCGAACAAAGCCCTATCAGAAAATGATTCCATATTTTAATAAATACATTCCAACGGATTCAGTTCGAATTCCCGATTATTATATCGTTGGTTGTCAAGAAAAAGAGGTTATTCGACGATTAGAAATGAATCACATTAAATTTCGTAAAATCCAAAAAGATTCCTTAATTGACGTTCAATCTTTCGTTGTTACCAGCTTTAAAAGTTCTGATAGACCATACGAAGGTCATTTCAAGCATAAGGAAATGAATTACGAGCTTATAAATTTCAAATACAAATTAAAGGCAGGAGATATCATTATTCCTACGAAACAAAATTCAGCGATGTTCATTCATTCTGTTTTGCAGCCAAAAGCCGAAGATTCTTATTTCAGTTGGAATTTTTTTGACTCGTATTTACAAGAAAAAGAATATTTCTCGAACTACGTTTTCATTGATAAAATTCAAGAAATTTTGGATTCAGATGCAAAACTGAAGGAAGAATATATTCGCAAAAAGAGCGAAGATGAATCTTTTCGAAATTCAGAATGGCAACAGCTATATTTTATTTATTCGAAAAGCAACTACTTCGAACCGAGTTTTATGCGATTGCCTGTTTATCAACTGATTTCTTCGAAAATCAAGAATTAGAAAGAAGGACATGAAATCTTTCTGAAGTTTTTCGGTTTCTTCTTGCACTTTAGGTTAATTCCTAATGAAACCTCATGCGACCCACCTGAAACTCCATTTCCTAATTTTGAGACGGTCAAATCGTAGCTATATCCAATTTTAAATCGCTCAGTTGAAATTCCGAAGCAAAGAATAAATGCATCGCGGTTTCTGTACCATGCTCCAACCGTAAAATTCCCATATTTCAAATAAGTCCCAATATTTAATTCTTGAAAGCCATTTTGATATTGATAGATGATGTTTGGCATAATGCTAGTGGTACTAGCATACCGACCTTTGTTACCAATTTTAATGTCTGCTCCAGCATGCCCAGTGAAACGCATAGGAAGTCTAGATTGACCTAATATCAAAGATTCATCTGGTCTGTTCAAATGGTGCACAGCTGCCCCGAAATAAAAATTCTTTCCAAATCCAACTATTCCAGCAGAGGCATCAAAAAATCCTCTTCTACCATTTCCACGTGGAACGTCACCAGTTTGATAAATGAAACCTCTTCTTGGGTCAATCATATCGCCAAAAGTCAATTTATCCCAATCCAAGAATTTCTGAAAATAAGCAGCACGAGCCCCAAACATCAATGAAAACTTACGCGTCACTTTTAAATTGTATGAATAAACGCCTCCCAGCATGGACGTTTGAATCGTTCCCTGACCTTGTTGATCGTGCATAGCCAAAATCCCGATTCCACCCGAAATGTTTTTTGCATACGTATCAAAAGCCGCGGAATAAGTAATATAATTTCCAGTTAATTGAGGCCATTCGTTACGATAATTAAGACCAATTCGCGGACACCCACTTGAACCTGCTAGCGCTGGATTCAAATAAACAGGATTGGAATAGAATTGAGTAAACGTCGGGTCTTGTGCTTTCATTTCAAAGCATACAATAACAAATAAAATAAGTGCGATTAAGGTCTTCATAATTATAAGGTTATATAACGTCTTGATTTTTTGTCGATATTGGAATTAAATCGAATGGTCAACTGATGTGTAAATGAGTTTTTAGAAATGGCTTGAGCATATCCATAGGATGATTGGGCGAATAATGCGAAGTTTTTGAAAGAAAGACCAAGTGTGCCACTGGAAATGTTTCCCGTTCCGTATGATCCACCAAGCATTACTTTATAAAGTTTTAGACTGAATCCGGCAAAAAATCTGTTTGAATTTATATGTTCAAAGAAACAGTATGGTGAAAATTGAATTTGTTGATTTCTTGAAATATATTGAGTACCAATGATTGCGTTGTAAACATTTTGAGCGCGCGTTTCCAAATTTTCGTAATTCGAATAAATGTTATTTTGATGACGCAAAACATTCGAAACTTGACCACCCAAATAAAAATAAGGTGTGTTGATTGTGAAGCCCAAATCAAGGTCGCGGTACCATAATTTACTACCAATAGCAATAGTTGAATCAAAATTAAATTGATTTGTCGTTTGACTTTCGAAATTAACAAGCGATTGATTTTCAATTCGATCCTCATTTAAGATTTTATTGCCTAATTTAAAACGCAATGCCGGTTCAAAAGAAATGGACCTTGAAAGTGCAATTTTCGGCGAAAACAAAAGGCATGTATTCCAGTTTTGAATAGATCCATTTGCAAAATAGTCGTAGTTTGCCTGAAGTCCAAAACCTGATTGTGCTCCTCTTGAATAACCATCCATCGTAATTTGCTGGCTAAATTTTCTCTGGTCCAAATCTTCTATCCAACGACCTGTTGTAGTAGATTGGAATCTAAATTGTGAAGTGGCTCCAATATTACTGAAAAGTACATCAACATTCGAATATTCAGGTATCGCATAAGTATGATCTGGAATGTTACTTAGACCCAAATCATTATCCAAAACCTTTTCTATTTTCTGAAACAATTTCACTTTTCCAAGATTTAGATTAATATCGAATTGCTTGTTTTCGGTTTCATTTTCTGTTTCGTCAACTTCTTCCAATTGATAGTAATCAAGTTTCATGGATTTTAAATCAACTTTTCTTAAGCTTAATCGAGAAAATCCCGAATTGAATGTAGAATTTATTTCAGTTGAATTTATTTGGTTTATAGTGGCATATGACGTGTTATGTTCCGATGTCAAGTCATTGAATAAATTTTCATCATTCTCAGTATGGTTATAACTTTGAAGATGATTATTTGATGAGACAACCGATTTCGAAGGCGTTCCAATGAAATATAAATTCTTGAAATTATTGGTTTTGTCTTCCTCGATATTGTTTGAATCATTTATATAGCTATCTGATGGATTTGCTCCAAATGAAGAATTGGTAAATACTTTTGTGTTCCCGTCTTTAGAATTGACCTCTTGTTTTCCTTTCTTGAAGTTAGAAACGACTTTGTCCTTTTCCACTGAGCTTGGATTTACCATCAAAATTGCCGAAGAAATTATTAACAAGAAAACTGTGCTTGATACAAGGAATGGTGCAATTCTTCTTTTTCGTTTTAATTTTTCTTTATTGGGTAATCTGATATCTTCGGAAACCAATTTTGAACCATTCCATGCATCCAAATCGACCTCAATATCTGGGTTGTTGAGAATAAAATTTTCCAGCATTGTTTCTTGATCTACAGAAAGATTTCCTTCTGTGTAATCAAACAACCATCGATTAATATTTTCTCTATTAGGGAAAATCATACTAATTCGTTCCTTCCTTTTAACTGCTTTTTAATTTTCAATCGTGCGCGGAATAAGTATACTTTAACTTGAGAAGAATTAAGTGACAAAATATCACCTATTTCTTCGTAAGTATACCCCTCTAAGTCACGAAGGAGGATAATGGTTTTTTGAAGAGGAGGTAAAATACCAACAATGTGATTGATTACTTGCTTTGATTCAAATCCGAATGACGAAGTTTCAGTTTTTTCTGAATGATACTCGTTCGCCATTTTCGTGAATCGTGCCTTTTTATGGATGAAATTAATCATCGCATTGTGAGCACATGTAAACAACCAGGATTTTGCCTTTTCAAATTCCACTTTATCCCTATTAACCCACAATTTTTCAAAAACATCTTGAACTATATCCTGCGCTTCCTCTTGATTTTTGAGGAAGTTGACAGCAAAGCGATATAAAGAATCACCATGGCTTTCAACGCTGATATTGTACTCGTGTCTTTTCAACTATGTGAAGTTTGCAGTTAAAACAATTGGAACGAACCAAAAGTTACAGACCTAACTATTTTTCAGAACAAAAATAGCAATCACTTTTGTATTTGTAAAATCCCAATGAATATTTAACGCTTTTAATTGAACATTTATGTGATTTGGTTTTTGTTCAATTTCACCAAATTTTGTTTCATTAATTACAGTCATTTGTCATAAAAAGCAAATTATGCTGTGATAAATCGGATTAATCGTAAATTTGACGAATTCAAGTTAATTATTGATTACCAGCTAATAGAATGATTTCAGAATCCAAATATAGTCTTGTTGTTCCAGTTTATAATGCTGGCAAAGACCTCTTTCAATTGCATCAGGAAATTAATCGATCATTGGATGGGAAAATCGATTTTGAAATTATTTATGTTGATGATTTTAGTCTGGATGATAGTTGGAACAGACTGAAAGAGATTAAGAATTTTGATTCTTCTCAACAAATAAAAATTTTTAGATTGAGTAAAAATTTTGGCCAACATGCTGCCACCCTTTGTGGTTTTCAGCATGCTTCAGGCGATTTTATTTTGACAATGGATGATGATTTGGAGGTACTTCCTACCGAATTTGAAAAGTTAATTATCGAACAGAAAAATTCTGATTCTTTAGTTGTTTATGGTGAATATTTTCAACGTCAATCCATTTTTAGGAAATTTTTGAAATTTTGCTACAAGCAAGTTGCACGATTGGAAGGCGCCAAAAAAGGAAGGGGTAGTAGTTTCAGGTTAATCGAATCAGAATTGGCAAGACAACTAGTTAACAACCATCGACATTTTGTTTTTATAGATGAATTTATACTCTGGTATACCAGTAATATATCGTTTGTTAAGGTTGAAAATAACCCTAAACCAATTACTAAAAGTAGGTACAAATTAGGTCAATTATTCGATACGACTGGAAAGGTTCTGATTTATTCTACAGGCATACCGTTGAAATTTGTTACGTATCTTGGATTTACGTTGGCTTTTGTGAATTCTATTGTCGGTTCTTTCTTTGTTTACAGACACTTTGTTGATAAAATAGCTGTTCAAGGTTATGCTTCGTTGATTGTCAGTATTCTCTTTTCGACAGGAATTATATTGTTTAGTTTGGGGATTATCGCGCAGTATCTTCGAACGATTCTCAAAAACATTAATAACGCGCCGTTGTATCACATTGACGAAAAACAATGTTAATTCTCAAACAATTTGATGTCCGTTTAATACGTCTAAAACGTGATGATATAGAAATGGTTAGAACGTGGCGAAATTCGGCTCATGTGCGTGATAACATGGTTTACAAGGAATACATCACCGAAGAAATGCAAAATGCGTGGTTTGAAACGATTAATAATTCGTTTAACTATTATTTTATTATTGAATTTGATTCGAAAAAAGTTGGAGTCATCAACGCCAAAAATTTTCAAAAGGAACAAGGTTTTGGTGAGGGAGGTATTTTCATTGGAGACCAAACGTATGAGCATTCTTTTGCAGCAGTATACGCGTCACTATGTTTGTTGAATTTTGTTTTTTATTTGTTGAAGGATATCAATAAATCGCGTATTCGTATTTTAAAAGATAATTTTAGAGCAATTCAATACAATAAACTTCTAGGATATGAATGGGTTGAAGATTCTGAAGATGGATTGAACCAAATTTATGAATTAACACGAGAAAATTTCCTAACGAAAGGTTTGAAATTAAATAAAGCAGCAGCAATTTTCTCTAACGGATCTTCAGAAATGGAATTGTTCGGGGAGGAATCTGAAATAAATATGCAGGAAATTAACGAGTTGTTAT
>Ga0194116_10005242_pt1 | contig 14366 bp, 10 predicted proteins | sample TA2MahsurfametaG_4_FD_148617 | JGI IMG/M metagenome (GOLD analysis project Ga0194116, IMG submission 148617) | Freshwater microbial communities from Lake Tanganyika, Tanzania - TA2015008 Mahale S9 surface | ecosystem: Environmental > Aquatic > Freshwater > Lake | place: Tanzania: Lake... | reverse complement strand
CCCAATCCCCAATCCCCAATCCCCAATCCCCAATCCCCATTCAAAGAAACAAATAATTTTAAAATTTTTTGATTAAAATATTTTTTATAATTTTAAATTGAATAATCTAATTGAATTTTTTATATATTTTTTTAAATGATTAGTATTTATTTTTAAAATTTTCCCAAAATTTTTATTTTGACTCAAAATAATCAATTTTAAAAAATTTTCTAAATTTTTATATTAACACTTTAAGTAAAAATGGCTCAAAAATTGGATCTATAGGAAACACCTTTTAATTTATTCAAAGCAGAAAACCTTTTTAATGATTTTTAAAACAAACAATATTTAAATAATTATTTAAATTAATACCTTATGTATAGGCATCAAAGCAATTAATTTTTTATAAAACATTTAATGAAATTTAATTAGTTTTAAAAATGTTAAATTAAAATTTAACACAATTTTTAATAAATAATAAAAGAATATCCACTCTATTATAAATTCTCAACTAAATTAGTACATTCATCAAATAATTTCCCTATTCGTCTTATTTATTATTAAAAATAATTTTTCTTGCAAAACTTCTTATTTATGAAAGAATTTTATTAAAAATACCGAATACTATTTACTCTTGTGGAACTTCTGCATTTTCTTGAGGAGGATTTTCGGGATCTTCAGGCTGTTCTCCACCTTCAGGAATATTTTCTACAGCTTCGATGTTTGCTTCTCCTTCAGGTTGTTGATTTTCAACATTTTCTCCATCAGCTTGACCTTCCTCATTATTTTCATTATTTTCCTCATTAGCTTCAACATTATTCTCAACAGGTTTTGCATTAGCTTCAGCATCTTCTTTTGCAATTTCCTCATTATTTTCAATTTCACCATTCACATTTTCATCAATTTCTTTTTCTTCCTGATTTTCCACATTTCCATTTTCTTCATTAGCATTTTCATTTACTTGACCTTCTGAATGTATTTCTCCATTTTCCATTTCTTCACCTTCTTTTTCTGGAATTGCTTCTTCTCCATTAGCATTTTCACTTCTCTTTTCATCTGGATTTGGCTCTTCATTTTCTGCATTATTTTGCATTTCTAAATCATTATTATTAGTCATAACTTTTTCGTTCTCAAAATTTTCCTCCATTTCTATTAAATTTTCATTTTCATTATTTCTATCAACATCAATATAAACTTGTCTTTCAGAATTTGAACGATTTTTGAATTCTTCTTCTGGCTCCTTATTATCTTCATAATTTGCTTGTCCATTATGATCTAAGGTATCATCTTCTTTTTGTTTATGATGAATGCTATTACCTCGAACTGAATTATGGCTTTTTTCATTAAGATAATTATCATCAAAAGTTGGATCGGGGATTCTTATTTTCATTTTTTCTGCATAAATATCAGTTTGCCCCATGCTTATAATTTGTTTGGAGTTAATTTCTTGATCTTCACTATTTAATTTTTTATATTCTTGGGATTGTTCTTTGTTTGCTAATTTATCAATATTATTTTGTAGGCGTTTGTTATTATTTAAATTTTGATTTATCAATAGTTTTTCAGGTTCATTTTTAAGAGTATTTATTCCTTCTGCATCTCTATTATTTACAAATAAGATATTGTCATCATGAATGCTATAATAAATATTAGTAAATTAAACTAAGAAAAAAAAAATTTATCAAAGAATATAATTTTAATATTATAATTTTTAATCAAAGTTTCTTTTTATTTTTAAAATTTAAATAAAAAATAAAACAAATTTTTAAAAATTAAAAAATAATATCTTTATTTTAAAAAAATATATCTTCTATAAGGATTGTTCACAAATAAATTGTACAATAATAGACTAACTAAAAAATAAAATAATTTGTTTATATAATTTCATTTATTTTAAAAAGGAAAAATTAATATACCTTTCTTTATTTTTGGGAGTTACAGATGTGTCATTTTTACAAAAATAATATATCACCACTGGAATCGTGATAACAAATAAACATCCAAAGCACATACAAAATGCGCCTCCTACTGAATATTTTTTAAATTTTGTCAAAAATACAAAAAATGCGATCAAAATAAGAAAAACAGCAATCGGAATTACTATAGCAGCAACCATCCCTGGGATTTTTGAATAATCAGAATAAGTTTTGCAATCTGATTGAACTCCACATCTCATGTTATCTATTTCGCCTACACAGCATCCAGTATTACAGGACATAATTTTACAAAGAACCTTATAAGGAACATCTTTTAATCTATCTCCAGTTCCAGTTATATCGTTTGCTGGATACACAATATTATAATAAATACTATTTAAAGCATATTGTAAATTTCTTATTTTATTAGCAGGAGTATCTATATTCTGAAAATTTACGTTTTTAGAGCAGATTGTAGAAAAAATTATGTTTAAAAGAAACATAAGAAATAAAATGTTTCTTTTTTTTGAAACTTTTTTTAAATAGCTTTGCATTATTTTCATTTTTTAAATAAAAAAGTTAATTATTTAAATAAAATTTTTTTATAAATAATTAGATCTTTAATTTAATATTTACAATTTTAATTTCAATCAATTTAAATTAAACTGATAAAAATATTGTTTTAACTATTTGTCTATTATTTAAATTATATTTTTTTAAAAATTATTTTAATAATATTTATTGAAATATATATTCTGTTAGCATTTTAATGCTGAAAATATTTCTATTTATAGAATATTATCTAAGTTAATAAAAAAATAAACAAACAATGTAAGAAAAATATATTTTAATATTACTTTATTAACTAAAATTATAAAATAAATTTATTTTATAAAATTATGTTTTTTTTAGTAATTTCATTTAGATTTTTTTTTTTAATTTAAAAAAATGATTAAAATCGAGCTGATAGATATTTATCCAACTTGTAATCAATTTTTTTAAAAAATTAGTTAGTGAAATTTCCCCTGAATCAGAACCTTTGATGTTAATATTTCAAAATGCAAATAATGATAGCAAAAAAATAGTTGAGAATTTGATTGTAATTTGGTTTCGTTAAATAATTTTTTTCTTTTTTCAATTAATTCCTAAGAAGGAATGATATAATTTTTACTTTAGATAACAAATGACAATTTGAAAGATGATTCTAAAAATCTTCTTCATGTTAATTTTCCATTCGATTATACTCTTAATAGCAAAAAAGAGGAAAAAATTAAAATTAAATTCATTAAAAAAGAAATTACGAATATAATTGGAACAGGAGAAATATGTTTGTCTTCTTATTCAAATTTAAAACAAAAAAAAATTCAAAACTCAAAGAAATGGTATAATATTAACAGCAATCTCCCCTCTCAAACTATGAGAGATAGTAATTCTAGCTTGGGAATTAGAGGTCTGAATTCTGCCAATTTTGCTTTAAACTTGATAAATACAATCAAAATTCATTTAAAAATTACAGAAACTTTCTTAGATAATTCAACTTTAAGATCACCAAAAGAAAATTCGGATATGGAAGATAACTTTCAGAAAAATATTTATGACACTAAATCTACTAAAGAAAACATTTATAATATGAATACTAATACAAGCAATAAAAGCAATAGCTTACAACTTAATAACTCTTTAAATATTAATTATTTTCAAAACAAATTAAAATCAGATTTTGAAGAATATGGAGACTCCAAAGAAGAAAAGGATATTTTACAAAATAAAGCCAATTTAATAGTAAATTTTCAAAAAAAAATCAATTCAAAAAATTTAAACTCAAATTCATTTTCAACAACATACATTAATAGAAAGTCAACTGAAGAAGAAAATGAAAATGAGAATCTCTATGATAATGGAAAGGAATTATTAACTAGTATTACAGCATTGAATAATTTTAAAGAAAAAAGCACAATCTTGACAAAATCAGGGAATAGTAATATAGGAAATAATTCAAAAAAGGCAAAACTAGATTTTAACTTATCCCAATCTCTTAATAGTTCAAACTTTCAAATTATAAAAAATAACTTAAATAACTCGATTATTGGAGTAAAGGGCGAAGAAAAAAAAATTGTAAAAACCTATCAAATTAATTCAATGTGTACTAATGAAGATAAAGAAAAAATTGAAAAAGACAAGACAAATCTCTTAAACAATATTTCACAAAATGTTTCATACAGTAATAATCTAAAGAAGAAAACTATATCTATGATTGATAGTAATTTAAAAAGAATATCAAAAATAAATCAACCTAATAATCAAAATAATAGCCCAAAATTTAAAAATAATATAAATTCACTCAAACCAAAAGATGTAATGAAAAAAGATAATATCAATACAGTAAGATCTACAACATCAAAGAACACTACAACAATAAATTATTCGGGTATTTAGTATTTCTATTAAAAAGATTAAATTATTTATTAAAGAATATTTTAAAATTAAAATATATGCTTTATAAAATTTATTTAGAATTGTCTTCTAACATTGAAAATAAAACTAAAAGTTTTATAAAATCTATACCTGAAAATAAAAGAAATTTAAGCACTTCAAAACTTTTAATTAACACTTCTTTAATAAAAGAAGCAACAACTCCTAAAATTACATACAAAAGCAATAAAATAGATAAAGAAATAAATAAAGAAAAGGAAGAAAGATCTTTTATTGAAAAAGGTAATTTAGTGCAATTTTAAAAAGATTTATATATTAAAATATTATTTCATATTGCTCATTAAATAATTAATTAGAAGAAACTCATATAACAAATTCATTTATTGATGATATTTTTAACGATGAAAAAATGTATTATTTAGAAAATCCTCTTTCTGAAAATAATTTCAATTCTTATATTGAAGAATTTAATGCAATATACAATGAAGCTTATATAAGCATGTAAAATTCAATATAATTTTTTGTTTTAAATATTTATAATTTATTATTTGTTAACCTAGATAAAACATTTTTTAAAATTAGATTGCCTGAAGAAGAGACTTTCTTAGGAATGGAAATGAAAATGCTTATTGATAAGTTAACTGAAATTCAAACTATTTATCATAAAAATTTATCAAAATATTCAGAAGATAATAATAAATTAAGAGAATATTTAAAAAAATATACAGAAAAATATCTACAAATGGACAAAAAAATTAATAAAATTAATCATTTGTTAAAAGAAAAGCAAATTAAAACTAGTTTAATCAATGCAAATAAAGACAAAAATCGAATTTATGTAGATACTTCAAAAACTAATAAATTAGAAAATGAAATTTTGAATTCTATACATTCTGGAAAAATCAACAAAAATTATGAAAAAGAAAGGGATTTTTATATTAAATCAAACGAACTCAACAAATATTTAAAAGAACATCTTTTTCAAGTCATAAATTCAATCATAAAAAATCCAAATAATAAAAATAAAATAAATGAAAATATATTAAATGCTTTTAATTATTTGCAAGAAAAAGACAATTACAAAAAGATTGATAATCCTTTTCAAGAAAATTTGAATGAAAAAGAAAATTACTATTCTCCTCATTTTAGTAAAAAAGATCAATCGAATCAATTAAATCCTTCTACTTATAATCAGAATAATATTTTATTAGATGGGAAAAAAAATTTTAATAAAGAAAAATGTATAAATAATGATTATGAATCCAATATTCGAATTGATAATAACGTTATTACTCTTAACGACATAAATTCAGCTAATGTAAGCCCCGATACAAATAAAAATAATTCTCTTTTGTTCAACAGTGATAAAAATCACAAAGAACTATCTCAGCAAGAGACTGATGAAATTTTGCAGACAAGTATATAAAAATAATTATTTTTTATTAAATTCAATATAATTTTTTATTTCTTTTTACATTTTAAAAATTATACGAAAAGTAATTAAATTAATTATTTGGTATCAAATTGTGTTTATTAATTCAATCAAAAAGACCTTTAAATTTAATAATGTTAAAAAAAAATATTTTATTTAATTATTCTAAAAATAGAGGACTCTGACAAAATCAACAAAAATAAAAATTACAAGCAATTATTAGAAGAAAGACTCAAACAAATTTATTCTTCTAAACCTAATATTCCAAAATTAGAGTTTAGAAACATATCAGGAGCAACTTATTTCTATGGAAATATCAAATTAAAATTGGTTTTAGAGACACATGCATCTAATACATTAAAAGGTTAAATTAAATTTTGTATCATGTAAATTTTAATTAATAGTTACTTGGAAGAAAAATAATAATTATATAACCACTTCATTAGAAGAATTTATTGATAATAATATAACTCATCAGGATTCTAAAATGAGTAAAGGAAATGAAAATTTTACCAATAGAACCCAAAATCCTAATAATAAAGGGGCTATTACTTCCAGAAATCCTAAACAAGGCAAAAAATAAAGAAAAAATTTTAATTTATTTTAAAATTAATATTTAAATGGTAACAAATATTTAATTTATCTTGGCAAATAAATGATAATAATAAATTAATAAAGGAATTCATTAAATTCAATCTTTTTAAAAAATTTTAAATTATTATTCTAAAAAAAAAGGAGACCTAAAAATTTGAAAATAATTCGAATGCTTAATTTTTTGCTTCATTTATTTATTTAATTTTTATATTAATCCATCGTAAAAATGAATTTAAAAAATTTGATAAAAATCGTTTTTTAATAATTATTTTTAGTTATTTTTAAAAAAGTTTTTTTATTAAATTTTATTTCTGATAAATCTGTTAATAATCTTAAAATGTTTCATTTTATCATTTTATGTAAATTATAATTAATATTTATGAATCAATATCCATTTGATCTTTTTCTTCGATATCTTCACTTTGTTGAAATGTAGATAATTTATTTTTTATTAGGTCTTGTGTTAATTTCATAACATGCTCTATAGTTTTTTTGTTTCCATGTTCTTTTTCAAATTCCAAATATTTTTTAATTATTGTTTTTAAAACTTTTATTTTAAAATCTATAGTAAGACATTTTTCAAATATATGTCTAATTTTATCTGCATTTTTGACAATTTTGATTTCTTTGTCTAAATAAACAATCCAAATATCGCTTCTTTTAGGTTGATTTTTCAAAATAATCTCAAAACTGGTTCTTCCTTCTTCGATAAAACCATATTTATATTGCATTTGAGCATAAAAAATTTCAATCTAAATTTTTAATTTATTTAAATTTTTTAAACTACATAAATAAACATAAATAAAATTTTTAAACAATAAAAATTTATAAATAATATATAACAAGATAATGTAAAATTTTATTTTTTACTTCTAAATGCTTTGACTTTGACAGAGTTTGTAAACATCTATTTAATCCTTCTTTTGCATCAAAGATATTTTCCATTTTTTTCATAATTTGTAAATTTTTTTCATTTTTGATTTTAAGTGATTTTATTTCAAATAAAAATTCAATAAAATTTTTCCATGATTGAATATCCTCAAAGTATTCTTTTATCGTTATTCTAAAAACTTCAAAAGCTAAATCATATTTCTCTGATAACTTATAAATAGAAACTAAATGTTTATAAATTTCCTTCTTATTATTAATTTCTAAAGCTTTTTGAACAATTTCTTTAAAATGTTCTGGAGAACCATAAGTATTTTCCAAATTCATATAAGCTATCCATAAGTTCATTTTATCTTTTAAATTTGCAATATCAATTGTGTGAACTGCTCTATCCATAATTTTTCTCGCTGAGTCCATTCCTAAATTATCAAGAATAAAAGCGGAATATTGAATCCAATATAATGAATTTTGTGGATCTGATAATATTAATTTTTCGAAATCTTCAACAGAATTATATTCACCAATTTTCTTTTCTCCTTCTTTTTCTCTTATCTTAAGTTCTTCTTTAAGATGTTTCTTATATTTATGTTTAGATGATGTATTTTGTTCTTGATCTTCATCAACTGAAATAAAAAATAAATTAATTTATAAATTTAAAATATTTATTTTTTAAAAAAATTCAAAATATTAACAAAGAGATTTATAAAAATCAAAAATTTTATTACTTTCCATTTTTCCTTTTTCTTGAGGATCTTCTTCTTGAACTTCATTTTGTTTATTATATTCTAAATTATCATCTTCTTTTAAATTCTGGATCTTACCCATATCTTTTAGGAATTTTGATTTAATTTCATGATTAATCTAAGATAAAATTATAAAAATCTAATTATTTTTTACAAATTTCCAAAAAAATAAAAAATGAAATTTTACAATTAAATCAGATCTATCCTCTTCTTCTTCACTTTCTATATTTAATATTTCATTTTCCTCTTGTTCATTCTCAGCTTGTTCTTCTTCATAAATTTCTTCTTCATTACCTTTTTTTTCAATTAATGCTTCAAAGTCTACTTCTTCAGCTTCTTTTTCCAATTCTTTCATTTCATCGGTAAGTTCATTTTCTTGCTCTCTTTCAATAATGGTTTTTACATTATTAAACAATTCAGAATTATTTTCATAATTTATCTTATCTTGTTCACTTAATAAATTAATAACCAAATTTTTGTCAAAATTGTTTTGATTATCAATATTGAGGTTACTAAATTTAATGATATTTGGAAAAACAGAAGTATCTAATTCAACAATTTCCAATATAAGTGAATTCTTGTTTTCCATGAATTCCTTTAATTCTTTTAAAATTTTGGCATCTTTCTTAATGAATTCTGCCTTCTTTTCGAGGACTCCTGTAAATGTTGACCCAATGACAGAAATTAAATATTTTTCACTATTTTCATTTAATATTTGACATTCATAAAAGTTATTTTTTTTCAAATCTCTCTTTTTCAATGTTAGATTATATTTTATTACTGATTCACGGAGCGATACACTAACTTTAAGCTGAGTTTTTTTATCAATTTCTTTTTTATCAATAAATATAATACGTGAAATTATCAATTGATTCTGTTTGAAAAGTAGATAAGGATTAGTAACTTTCTCATCTGTTAGTTCGTTTAAAGCTGCCCTTACAATAGTTTCTGCTCCAACCTTTATAAATACTCCTTTTTCAGATGAAGAAGTTATGTAACCCATAATTATTTGATTGGACTCCAATACTTGATTAGCACCAAATTTATAAATTTTATTTCTAAAATCTCCATTTTTTTCATATTGATCAAAATACTTTGTGAATTTTATAGTTGAGCCATTTTTCAAAATATCGTATAAGGAATCATTTGTGATACTCTGACGTAGACTAACGAAAAACTTTTTTGAATTTTCTAAATCAAAATTTAACACTCTTCCAATAACAACTTGCCCTTTAATGAAGAAATTTAATGGATTAGCATATAAATCATCTGAAATTTCTGAAATATCCACGAAAGCTTCTGTTTTTATTGAATCTTGATTATAATGTGATTTTTTTCCTGATGATTTTTCATTTGTATCAAAGATACTTATAACTAAACCTCTACCTGGTATCGATTTTAGTATTCTAACTAGATACTTATGATCTATTTGAATATTTTTGATAAGTTTGGAAAAAGGGACTAAACTAGCAATGACTGTTCCATCTTTTTCTTTTTTAACATAGAAATTAACATTTTGTCCAAGACTAAACATTTCATTAATCTTAAAATTAGATTTTTCATCAAAACTTGATTTATTTATTTCAGGTAAGTTAAAATTATAAATATTTTCATAAAGAATTTGAAATGAAGAGTCTTGTGATTGTTTAGAGGATTTTAATTTTTTTTCGATTGAATTTCTATAATCTATTCTTATTGGGTATTTATTAGAAAAATCAATTTTACTAATTATTCCCTTATATGGTGTCTCACCATCCATTTTAGTTGTTTCATCAATTATAGATAATTCATTTTCTAATTCAGAAGTATTATCTTTATCAATATTAATTAAATCAATAATTTCCATATTATCTGTTTGCTCAATATGTAGAATTTTAAATTTTGATTTAAGTAAATTCAAATTTAAATTTAACTTATTATCTTCTAAACTTTCAACTTGATCTACCTCTGTTTCATTTTGTTTATATTGTTTATCAAAATTTTTTCTTGAATAATTTGTTTCTTTCAAAATTTTTTTAATTTCATCATAATCTCCATTAAAATCCTTTATATTTATTCTTCCAATTGTCTTTTTATTGATAAAAATATAAAGATATTTATTTTTTATCCCATTAATTTGTCTTATGAATGTTATTCCAGGAGCAATGTAAGTTATTTTTTCAAAATCCGAATTTTTTCTGGAGCTGCTATTAGAATTAGCTCTATAAGAATTACTCAATTTAATAAATGTTTTAATTGTTTGAAGAATTTCATTCTTAGGTGAATTTAAAATATATTTCTTTAAATTATCATCGAAGCTTTTTATAAAGCATTTTATTTTATCTCCAGGTATAATAGCAAAATCAATTGTGTTCATTTCTGAATTTGATAATCTAATTTTTTCAGAATACTTTTGATTATTTTTTGTTTGAAATTCATTAAATAACTTAGAGTATTTAAAATTATACAAATCACAAGGCAATATAGCTTGAGTACTTGGTTGTGATTCTAAATGACAGCTAATATAATTTTCAAAAATTCCATCAACTATAAATTCCTTATAAGTTGTTTCTAAATTTTTTGATTTTTCTCCTTTTTTAATTAAATTAATATTTTTATCTATTGTGTAATTATCTGTTAGATAAATAATTTCGTTATCGTAATTTACATCATATATGAGAAATTTATTAAAATTAAAATTTTTATTATATTTTTCATAAATTTCTTGAGGATCTGAATAAGTATCTTTATTGAAAAATTGACTATTACATATCTTTAGACAAGCTTTAAAATTTGAATGATTTTTCAGTTGAACATTAATTTCTTCATCTTCCAAATTCAATTTACCTATAGTTCCTTCCAAAGGTTTTAATTCTTCTTGATTATTGATTGAAATGTTAGACTCTCTATATAAATCATTTAACTCCATAAATATTCTATTGTGTAAACAGCAAAAGTTAAGATCATTTATATAGTTTTCTAATATATATTGGGATTCATCAATAATTTTATCTTCATTATAATTAATATTTGTTCCTTGTTTACTTTTATAAATATCAATTCCAGTTGAAAATCTAAGTTTTTTTTTCTCTTTATCATAAATACTTGAAACTAAAATAGTCTGTCCTGGTTGTAATTTAGATAAATAGTAATCATTAAAATTATTTATTTTTTCAACAAAAATATTTTTAGAGTTTATATTTTCTTCAGAATATTTTCTTTCTTTTTCCATAAAATTGGTTTTATTTCTTATTAAGAATTTATATTTTCCTAAAAACTGAACTATTACTCCCTTTTCATTAATTTTGTTAACATATCCACAATAAAGAGAATCTTTTTGTGGAATAAATATTTCTTCTTTTGATTTAGGAATTAAATTAATTTTGCTATATCTTATTAAGGAATTTTTTCCACTGGTAAATAAAATTTTTTTCTCTTTATCAAAAAATACTATTAATAATTTTTTCATGATATTTTTATTTTCTGAAATTTCAAAGCCTGATAAAGGATTCGATAAATTTTTATCATAATCAATTTCTTTTAAAATTTCTGAAACCTTGTTTCCAAGTTCGTAATAAATTTGAAATTGTTGATCAACGAAGAAATCTGCCAATAATTCAACTTGAAGAAATCCATAAAAATCAATTTCAGGGAATTTAACAAACAAAATTTTTTTGGTTAAAAGTTCTAAATCTTCATTAATTAAGTTCAAATCAATTCCTTTTTTTTCCAAAAGTCTTAAAATCTTTTTTACAGGCACAATTTCAAAATCATAAATATTTCCTTCTTGAATCTCGTCAATATTTAAATATTTTTTATTTTTTTGATATTTTTTTTTATTTTGACTTTTAAAATTTTCAATTTGCTTTTCATCTTCATATTCTTTATTTAATTCATTTAAAACTGTGAGTAAAAGTGGATGTCGTCTTAAATATATTTCAAAATCTCCAAAACTTGGTAAAAACACATTTTTTTCTTTGCTTAGAATTAGCCTTCTCGTATTAATATTAATTTTAAAAACATGTAAATTGTAGGCTTTTGCTATCCTGAAATTTTCTTTATTATTATATAAATTAAAATTTTGAAGTTTTCCAACAATATCTCCGGAATGCTGAAATAATCCATTTCCAATATAAATTACTGGTATTTCTTCCCCTTCTTTCAGGCTTTCAAGTGAATCGAATAAAATAATTGATTCGTCCATTAAAGATTCTTTTGCAATAAATTGTAAATTTTTTGTCTCAAAATCACATTTGAATATCCTGCACCTTATTTTATTACCTACTTGGAATTTCTTAGGTATTTTTTGGAAATTATAATCAGAAAGTAATTCTTTAGTGATTTTACCAGATATAAATTCATTAATTGAAACCACTAAATAATCAGAATGAATTTCTTTTATTACAACATCTAACATTGTTCCGATTTTTAAATTTTTCCAAGTAATTAATTTATTATTTAGAACTGTATTTATTGAATCTTTGTTATTTCTAATATTTTTTTTATTTTTTGATTTACCTTTCAGTTCCTCAGATTCATTAAAATCTATTGTTTTTAAAATTGCACGATCATCAAAAAAATTATACTCTTTAGCAATTACTAATGGAATCTTGGCTCCAATAATTGGTAGAATATCCTTTTCTTCTTTATTTTCGTTCAAATTTTTTATAATTGTTTTTTTATTTTTCTTTTTATTTTCTGAAGCATTATTTTCTACATATTTTTCTTTATCATGGGCCAAAATATCTATATCTAAATCAGATATGTTATTTTTATGAATAAATCCAATTTGTTCTTCTGAAAATTTAATTAAAAAACTACCACCATACAGTTCTTTATCTAAAATACTGTTTTTATAAACATTTCCAATTAAATTAAATTTTTCCTCAATTTTTTCATTGTATAAATTTGTTATATGAGTAAGTGAAGAAAGTGATATATTTTTTTTTGTAACCGAAATATGAATGACTCTTACATAAAAATTATTGGTCTTTTTGTTCATTATTTTCAGATGATCAGAAAAAATTGTTCCTATATTTCCTGCAAAAGCGACTTCGATACCATTAAGAAGCTCTCTAGTCAAATTGGCTTTAAATAAAAAACCAGGTCTTATTTGAGAAAAATCTAATTTTTTAATTCCAAATTTCAATTTATTTATGTTTAGAGAAACTTCCAAATTGATCAAATTTTCTTCTTTTTGTATTTTTACTAATTTGAAAAAATAATAAGAATTCAATATTTTGTTTTTGATAACCTCAGGATCAAAATATTTACTCTCTTTATCTAAATCAATAATTTTAACAGATATTTTTTGTGATTTATTGATTTTATAATTTTTTTTAATTTTGGAATTATTTAAAATATTATCTTCAAAATTTAGATTTTCTTCATTTTGGTTTGAATTTTCATCGCTATCAAATTCTTCATTACTAATGCTTTCTTCATTTAAATTTATATTTTCTTTAATAGAATCTTCATTTGGATTATCAGAAAAATCATCTGATTGTTCGTTTTCGTTTTCATCAATAAATTTTTCATTGAAATTAAGCAATTCATCTTCAGAATTCGTGAAAGAAAATTCAGCAGAATAGGATTTTTTATTTGAATCAAATATGAATTTACCCCATAAATCCATACCTTCTACAAGAGTTTCTATTTTTAAGCCAGTATTAACTATTTTAGGATCAATTGATACTGAAATTTTTTTATTCATATATCCTTGAGGTAATTGAATATCATTTCCTGGACTGATCACTGCTCCACAAACAAACTGAGAAATTTTAAAATAATTTTTAAAAGAAAAATTCTCCTCATTCACATCAAAGCCAGAATAATTAACATGAATCATGGCTTTTCTATTTCTTGTGAAATTTGCAATCATGTAAGTCTGCCTAATTTCACAAATATTTAAAAGAACCAAGTCCCCAACTTTGAAATTTGGCATATAGGCTCTACTAGAAATTTTTTTTTCATTTTCATCAATATTAAAATCTAAATCATCCATATTATCTTTTAAATCGATTTCTTTTTTTATGTTATTTTTTAAAGATCCTTGTTTTCTTTTTTTTTTTAAAAGCTGATTATTAGAACTAAATAATAAATTTTTTGTATCCATATTAGCGAAATTAAAACCAAAATCATCATCGTTATTATCACGAGGGAAATAGTCAACGATTTCAGAGCTTTTGGTTTTTAAAAATTCACGTTTGTTTGATTTTTTCCTAGAATTGTTTTTTTGGCTTTTATTCATTTTGAATATGAAATAAATAAATAAAATAATTATCTAAATAATTAAATTATTATTATTTTTAAAAAATTTAATTATTTATTAAATTGCCTAAAAAATTAAAAAATTTTTTTTTTGTTGAAAATTAATTTAAATTGAATAAATACTTTGGGGAT
>Ga0194116_10005241_pt1 | contig 14369 bp, 18 predicted proteins | sample TA2MahsurfametaG_4_FD_148617 | JGI IMG/M metagenome (GOLD analysis project Ga0194116, IMG submission 148617) | Freshwater microbial communities from Lake Tanganyika, Tanzania - TA2015008 Mahale S9 surface | ecosystem: Environmental > Aquatic > Freshwater > Lake | place: Tanzania: Lake... | reverse complement strand
AAATATAAAAATATAATATTAAAAAATATTTAACATTATTTGTGTTAATATACCAGGCTTAAAGCGCCCACCTGGCCGGTTGCCGCTTCGTGCTGATACATGATTTTCTCGGCTACTTGAGGATGGCTCTCCCTCATGCCGCTTTTTTTGCTTATTTTAGCCCTTTTAGCCCTCTTCTTTGAGCGCAAGTTTATTGCCATAGCCCAAAAGCGTCTTGGTATCAGCTTTTTAGGCCGTAACGGATGGGCGCACCTGCCGGCAGACCTTGTTAAGTTTTGGCTAAAGCAGTCTTACAAAACCCAGGGAACGTGGCTCGGGGCCCAGGCGGGGCTTACCGGCGCCATCCTAGCTTACCTGAGCTGAAGTCTCCTAACTTGCCTTTTTTTTATCACCGATGGCCAAGCTGCCGTTATCGATGGCTGAGACTACCAGCTCATAACCTATTTTGCCTACGCCGGATTCACGACATTGTTTATGGCCCACCTGGTGGCCGGGCTCCGTTCAAAATACGCGGTTTTAGCAGCTGGACGCGTACTCCTGGTAGCTGTCCTCATGGAGGTAACGTTCCTGGGCCTCTTTTTGACGCTCTACACCCACGTCGGCGGGTACGGCTTTGAGGAGCTGGCCGCGGCGCCCTGCCTTTTTCTTGTTCTGCCACCTATGGCGCTGACTTTAATCCTCTTTGCGCTGTTTGAGGCGAAGAGGCCGCCCTTCGACCACTCGGAGGCGGAATCCGAGCTCGTCGCTGGGCACTTGGTTGAGTTTGGGGGCCGCGCCCTGCTGTTTTTTTATATGTGTGAGTACGTCCACATGTACGCATGCGCATACCTCCTGCTTACGGCCGTCCTAGGGGCCGTCTAATGTAGTGCCATGCTAGGGCTGCTAAGAATACCCCTCGCTGTTATCGGGTTTTGTATGTTGGCCGCCCTTCCCGTCGCCTCACAGTGTGCCGCCGTTTCCCCTGAAGCTATTGACAGCGCGTTTTTTGGCCCCCTCGGGGCGCTCAGCCTGGGCGCGGGCGCTGCCGTGAGCTACGGCGGCCTCGGAGGCCTCATAGGCGTGAGCCTTACTCCATACCCAAAACTCGGCCTCGAAGGGCCCGTGCTGGCGGCTGCACCGATCCATGTCGGCGGGCTCGTGGCCGCCGGGTTTAATGACTTAACGACTGACAGCGGCTTTGGCATCGCCCCGGCAGCAGGATTTATTGTAGTCCTGCTGGGAGGGCTCTGAAGCAAACGCTTGGCCCCCCACCGAGAGATTTGGTCCTGGGACGTTGTTGAAATAACGGCCCTGGACCTGCTAGCTGCAGATACTATAGCCGACCACCTTTGAACTTCTAGGAGCGCGCCCGCCGGCGTTCACTGAGGCGGCGGCGAGGTTCGGTTGTTCCGCGCCGGCCTCTCGGCCTCCCATCACCACCTTTCGGCTGCCGGTGCCGCGTCCTATGCAACTAGCATCTGGCTGCCTACGCGTTATTTGGCGTCGTTTAGCTTACCCTGTTTTGTGGCTTACCCAACCCAAACCCCGGCCGTAATGGCCCCCCTCCGCGTCGCCACCTGCCCCCCCGTGGGGCCGCTACACGGCGCCCCTCTTGCCGCCGGCGAATTGTCGCTCCTAGGATGGGCTCTGGCCCTGTTTGCTCCCTCCAGCGCAGCCCTGAGCGCCTGGGGCCTCTGGGGCGGTTACGCGTACCTTTGGCTTATTTACATCCCCCTGTTTGGGTACATCGCGGCCCGCCCAGGAGCGGGCCAGCAAGTTTGGTGGCTCCACTACCCGCTAGTACCGCTGGGGCACCTTTTTGCGGCCCCCCTTCCATGGTCCCCCTCTATCGTCAAGCTCCGCAGCATAGGCCCCTAGCGCACAGAAATGTGCGCAAAAATGAGTAACCAGCTCATCTGCTTCCGAACGTGGTATCGTTTGCAATGCCAGTTTTACGACGTAGTAGGCTCCACCTGAGTCACGTCCCGCCCTTCGCGCCCCGTCATTCGTGCATTGCTAAAGTTTGCCGGCAATATCTTTGTGCCGTACTTCCGCCCCACCTCGGTCTTCGGATTCTCCTTGCTAGTTAACATGGGAACGCAGATGCTTAGCGGCTTCCTGCTGGCGCTCTACTATGTGCCCGACCCGTCTTTTGTGATCACGTTCCGGGAGGAGTATATGAACGAGGTCTGGTGATACTACTACGTGTACAAACTCCACGTAGTCGGCGTTGATACAATTTTCGTCTTGTCTTACCTTCACATCCTCAAAAAGATTTATATCAAAAACTACGTCGAGGGCGACCTCGACGGGTGGTTTACCGGCGCTTACGCCTTTTTAATTTACCATGTCGTGGTTTTCTTAGGCATCACCCTCAGCACTAACCACCTCGGCGACGTCACCATCACGATTGCGGCAAACATCTATTGGAGCTTAGTTGGGCGTGCCCACAAGGCCTACGCCCCCCTGTTCACCAACAAGCACCTCAACGTTGACCAACTGGTGCGGTTTATGCTTGCACATTATATCTGCGCCTACTATTATACATACCTGCTCCAGCTGCACGTGATGTTTATCCACGAGGCCTGGGACCCCGACTCAAACCTCTCAGCGCCTCAGGACAGCCAAGCCCCAAAGCTGTCGTGGCTATGGGATTCCTTGAAAAAGGAGGTCTTATCTATGTTTACCCTATACCTAGTCCTCATGACCTGGTTTGTCGCGCTAAGCTACCCCGATGCGCGCACGGTCAACTACAGTTTTTTTGAGCAATGGTCAGAGACCGAGGTCGAGGAGATTAACTTCTTCCTAGTTGCTCCGCACTGGTATTTTAGGCCCCACATGGGCTTACTAACCATCTGCGCTCAGCACTACGAGGGCTTAGCCTGGCTGGTGGCTTTCTACGTGCTCCTTAACCTTATGCCCCACCTGAGCCGCTTATTCAACGCTAACAAAAACATGGTGCTACGGGCTGAGCCCAGCTTTACTCGGGGCTCCCTGTTGCAACACGGGGCCTTCGTCGCCTTCGTTGCATCGATCTTATACGTTGGCGGAACCCTCCCCTGCGGCCGCTTCTACTACGAGGGCGTTGAGGGGTTTTTTGGCAACTCTGTGTTAAAGCTTTCATACCAATACCTCTATCTGTACATGGGCGCCCTGGTTCACGCCCTTGACGCGCTAGAGCGCTGGATGGTTACACTGCCAGCGGCGAAGCGAACCCTCACGGCCCTCGCCAAGTCGGTCGCAAAGCCCCTCTAGTCTTGTTATTCTATGCCCCGCCGGCACTCTTCCCTCGCCTCTACTCCTTTGGTTGTCGGCGCCGCCCTCGGGCTCGCAGTCGGACTCTTGGTAATTGCTGCCCCTTCGGCCTCAAATGCCGCCGCCGCGACGACCACGCCGGTTGTCTCCCTCCTTATGTCTTCGCCTGAGCTTAGCGGATACGCCTGCGCCTTCGACGACGCCTCCTACCAGCTTGCGGCTCTACTTACCCCCAACCAAGGGACGGTCCCGACGCAAGCAGGCTTGCACTGGGCCCTCAACCCGGGCTCAGATATTGACCTGACTGTAACGACCGACTTTGAGGACGTTGCCGCCCCCGTCGCCGACGTCAGTGAGTTTTCAAACCAGGAGCGCGCCCTATTAACCGATAGCCTGGCCTCTACTGTTTTCTGGAATGGACTGATGGGCGTCCTCACGGGCATGACCCTCCGCCTGCTCTTGAGCCCTGCTTTTTGGCGCGCTCTCTTATAGCCTATCTGGCAAGGTGTCTAGGCGACCGGCAGGTTCATACCCTGCCTCCCCTGGTGCAATTCCAGGACCTTGCATGAGCTTATATGGCGACCTTGGCCCAGTGTCTCAGGCCGGCCTCGTCCCGTAAGGCCAAGGCCCCCCTCTCCCGAACCCCACGCCTGCGCGCCTGCCCCCACGGCCGCGGCCTGGTAGTTCGCGTCTGTACGATGAGCCCCAAAAAACCCAATTCTGCCTGCCGCCACGTCGCAAAGATTCGGCAGTACAGCAAGCCGCGTGTCACTGCTCGAATCCCCGGCAGCGGCTTTGGCGTGGCCAAGTTTAACCGAGTCCTAATCCGCGGCGGCCGTGCCAACGACCTGCCCGGGGTGGGATATTCGCTAAGCCGTGGCGTCTACGATTTTTCCCCCCTTTATGGTAAAAAAAAACGCCGTTCCTTCTACGCCGTCCCGCGCTCCGACGCCGCTGCAAAACGCTATGTCCGCCGACGTTTGCGCCAAAAGGCGCGTTAACTGTGGAAGTATGTAAACGTTTAGTTGGTGGCTGTTGCACCCATAACTAAATCCAAGCGCAGCAGACGCTTCTTTGTTGCTAGCAGGGATTAGGCCTTAACCGGCCTAAGCGCTTTTCAGTAATTTGCTGGGCTCAGTGAACGAAGGACCTTATAGGGGAACCTACCTCTAAAGCTCAAACTCATCGATCGATAGCGCATAGTACCGTGAGGGAAAGGCAAACACGCAATGGCAGTTCGCTAGTGTTGCAAAACTCAATGTTGGTCAAAGCAACTGGAGCCTAGGCGACAGTGTACCTTTTGCATAATGGGCCAGCAAGTTAACGATTTTAGCAAGCTTAACAGTGAGGAGGCGTATGTAACTAGACAATAGTTAAAATCGTTAGACCCGAAGCCAAGTGATCTATTTATGGGCAAGCTAATGGTGATTCTTTCTTCACCCAAGGGCTGCACCCGTGAGTGTTGCAAAACTCTGGGATGACCTGTAGATAGGGGTGATAAGCCAATCAAACTTGGTGATAGCTGGTTCTCTGCGAAACATATCGAAGTATGGCGGGTTCGAAAACAACGAGGGGGTGCGGAGCCCTAAGTCAAAGGCCACCCTAGACTTTTGGATTTCCTTAATACCTTGTTGTAGGAACCTAGACAGACGTAGGCGCGCAAAGGTGCTACGTCAAGAGGGAGACAGCCCAGACTGCCTTTTAAGGTGCCCAATAATAGGTAAGTGAAAAAGACGCTAGTTTCAAGCCAAGGACTGGGAGGTAGGCTTGGAAGCAGCCATCCTTTAAAGAAAGCGTAACAGCTCACCACTCCTTCCGCAATAGAAAACAAGTTGCAGTTGGTACTAGTTCTGACAATGTATAGGCCCTAACCTATTAACCGAAAAAGCAGGTGGCTAACGCCGCGGTAGCAGAGCGTCCTGTACGCTAAAGCTAAATTGAAAAATTTAGTGCGGGTATCAGGAGTGTTAATGCTGGCATGAGTAACGAAAAACGGGTAAAACCCGTTGGCCGAAAGCCAAAAGGTTGCCTCAAAAGGTAATTCCGTGAGGCAAAATTCAGCCCCTACAAAGACAGCGATAGCTGAATGTTTAATGGGAGAGCATAGTGACAGCTTAGCTTACCTAAGCTCTAGAAACAACTATGCTATAGTATCTATGAATTTACTTGGTTAAAAAGCACCGCAGACGCGCGCTTGGAGTTGGCTAAAACGCCTACAACGGGCGCGCTGGCCCGGCTGGCGCTATTTTTTGCAGCGATGCCTTGGGGGAGCGTGAGGAGCGTGAGCCCAGGGATAGCTGCCCTAGATAGAGCTTTGGATTATAACTTGACTTAAATTTACATATAACATAGATATCGCAACATGCGCCTTTGTGTACCGCCACGCGGCCTGAGACGTTAGTGGCGGTCGGGACAATATCTATGGTCGTGGGTATGACAATAGTGATCGTAATGGGCGCAGCCATGGGTCTGAGTCGCTCCGACTGCAGAGATGGGCGTATGATGGTAACCGAGCAGCGCGGCTGTGAGGGCCTTATGCGGCTTTATTTGAGAAGATCAACAACGATAAAAATTAAAACTGTACCAAAACTGACGCAAGTGGGCTTGTAGAGTATACTAAGGCTAACGAGAGAACGCCGCCGAAGGAACTCGGCCAAATGGCTCCGTATCTTCGGTAGGAGGAGTGCCATGAAACATGGTTAAGCAAAGAGAGAGCGGCGACTGTTTACTAAAAACACAGGACTCTGCTAAGTTGCAAAACGTTGTATAGAGTCTGACACCTGCCCAGTGCTGGAAGGTAAACGGTTTAGGGCAGCGTCACGGTGCAGCGGCCTTATTCCCTAAGCCCCAGTAAACGGCGGCCGTAACCCTGACGGTCCTAAGGTAGCGAAATTCCTTGGCAGTTAATTGCTGTCCCGCATGAATGGTGTAACGACCGCTCTGCTGTCTCCGGCGGCGACTCGGTGAAATTGACAGCTCTGTGAAAATGCAGAGTACTGCAGTGGGACGGAAAGACCCTATGCATCTTTACTGTACCCTTAGCCAATTTCAAGTGAGGGCTCTCGTGCTTGCACCGGAACCTCATCGCGAAGGGCTGTTCCCAAAACATTGAATGGTTAAGGCTAAGGTTGACAGTTTGACTGGGGCGGTAGCCTCCTAAAGAGTAACGGAGGTGCGCATACGGCGTTAAAGGGATACCTGATAGAGTAATGATTTAACGCTTGACTAGTTGGCTTACAAGCCTTCTAGGGGTGACAGTTGTTGCCTGCCATAGTGACCCGATGCTTCGCCTAGGCCAGGGCATCGATTAACGGATAAAAGATACGCTAGGGATAACAGGCTGATGATTCTTGAGAGTCCCTATCGACAGAATCGTTTGGCACCTCGATGTCGGCTCATCACATCCTGGTTGTGGAAGGGCTTCCAAGGGTTCGTCTGTTCGCCGATTAAAGTGGTACGTGAGCTGGGTTTAGACCGTCGTGAGACAGGTCGGTCCCTATCTACTGCAGTGTAAGACTAAATGATGGAGTGTGGGGTCGTACGAGAGGAGCCCGCGCAACTAGGCTCTGGTGAGGCGGTTGTGAACGCAGGCCGCGCAGCTAACCTAGGAACTGATAACCGCTGGAAAAAGTTTAAGTGGGAAGCAACCCATCGGCTAGTTTAAAGGGCTACTGAGAGACTATCAGAAACCTGCTTTACCCTAAACGGTTGAAATGCCTGGGGGTAAAACAGCTAAAGCCAAAACCCGTTTGCAAGAGTGCAAAAGTTATTGTTTACTAATCGGGCCCGGCCCGAAATAGGGAGAGAACCGTCCTACACTATGAATTTGACTATAGTTCGGGGCGAATGCGCGCGAGATGCCTGACACATGCTAGTCGGACGCATTTATTGTCGATATAAATGAGTGGCACAAGGGTGAGTAAGGCGTGGAGGATTGGCTAATGGGCTTGCAAATCAAGCGATTTTCTACGGAAAATTAGGTTCACCGAACCGCCATTAGGTAGCTCTGCGTAGGATTAGGAATGGGGTTCCAGCCTATGATCCTTAGCTGGTCTTAGCGGTCGGCCAGCCACCTGGGGTTTGAAGTAGCCCCACCGTAGGCAGCAGTGAGGAATATTGGTCAATGAACGAAAGTTTGAACTAGCATTCTCGTGGTCGGAATACTGTAGCATGCACGGTGTTCGTCTGAGAGTCTCGGACCAAAGATGTGCCAGCAGTTGCGGTAATACATCGTCGAGAGAGCATTGCCGGTCGTGACTGGGCGTAAAGCGTGGCTAGGTCGCTTAAAGTAAGAACATAACAGCGTGGATTGAACACGGCCCGTTCTTGTATTAATGCTTGTATACGTTAGAAGTTTGCAACCCGCGCGCCCGGGGTTTAAAATCCTTTCAAGGTGCGCGGGTTTCCAAAGGCCACGGCAGCATTCTATGGCGTATAGACACTGAACCACGAAAGTATGGGTATCGATCAGTATTTGACACTCTGGTAGTCCATACCGTCAACGATGGGTGTTAAGCTGGAGCTAAGCTTTGGCTTTAATTTACGTAAAACACCCCGCCTGGGGAAAAGCCGCAAGGCAGGGGACCTAAAGAGATTGGCGGGAGCTTGTATCAACGGTGGGGCATGTGGTTTAATTCGACAATACACGGGAAACCTTACCAACTGGAGTCGTTCTTTTAACATAACTGTTTGCACGTAATTGAGTAAATTGAATGCGTAGGTGCTGCATGGCTGTCGTCAGTTCGTGCCGTGAGGCGTGGCATTGAGTTGCCAAACGAACAAAACCCACCTAGTGTGGCGGATTCGGCGCCGGAGTTTATCCCGGCTAACGGTCCTGAGGCACTAGCTTAAGATTCGTTCCCAGCGATCTTTCAAGTGGCAGAAGTCAAGTCAATATGGTCTATATCGGTTGGGCTACACACGTGCCACAAGGGCAGTCACAACGGGCCGCGACGGCCAAAGCCGAAGCTATCCCCCAAAAGCTGTCTTAGTTCGGATTGCGTACTGCAACTCGTACGCATGAAGGTGAAACCGTAAGTAATCGTACATCAGCATGTTACGGTGAAAGCACACCAAGCTCTGCACACACCGCCCATCACGCTCGGAAAATGTGCATTGCAGGATGCTGGACCCTCCCTACCGTTGGTAGACGGGGAGGCAGATCGCACTGTGGGTGATTTGAGCGAAGTTGACACAAGGTAGTGGTAGGGGAACCTGCTGCTGGAGTACACGCTTTACTAAACCATTGTTGCTGGTATATGGTCCCTGACTCATCTCTAACGCACCTGTGGCCGACACCGGTTGGTGGCAACATTTCACTCTTTTATGACTTGCCCTCCATCTCTGGTGAGGAAAGCATGGACTCCCTGTGGGGCACCCTTGAAATCCTAACCCGCGCCGCACAAATGCATTGAACTTTTATAAACACCCTGGCCGCCCCAACAACCCCGACACAGTTTTTTACACCCACTACCGCCGTGGAGGCATTCCTAGCTGACAACGTAACGGTAACGCCTAGCAATGTGCTAGAGGGCCTGGCCGCACGCCTAAACCTAGGAGGTGTCCTAACATCTAGCACTTTTACCGACGCTCTTTTGGCCCTTGACCCCGCGCTCATCGTACTTGAGGCGTTTCTTGCCTTTTTTATAGGGGCTCCACTAGGGCACTCCCTAACTAAAAAAGCTACCCACGGTAGCGGGGCGTACCAAGATTTCGTTGCCGCCTGCAAGAACTCCGGCCTTTCGTTAACCGAGATTGGCGTCGCCATTACTTTGGCCGCCGGCCTGCTACTTTTTGACATTTTTATCTCCCTTTCTGAGGATGATCCGACCGACACCCTCGGCTACGGGATTCTGCTACTGGTGATTGCAACTTTTGCCCTTTGAGGACTGTCTGTAGACGTGCAGGCATACTACACGTTATGCTGCGTTGGGTCTGGGGACTTAACCACCCGGCTGATCCTTACTGACATGCTTAATAACTTTCTCTGTGTCCTACGAATCTTCTTTTGCTGAGTGCGGTACCTCTTTTATGATTTCCAAGTTGAGGCCGTAGATCTGGCCTTCCATTATACGGATGTGGCAAATGACCTTAGCCCCCTTACGCTCCTAGAGGGCGGAGCCTGGTTCGCCCCCGAAGCTAGCGAGGGGGGTTTGCGACCAGTCTGGGCCGCTACAGCCAGCGTCTGGGTTCTTCTTGTTCCAGCGATGGATGTAGCGACCACCCTGCTGCAGCTTTTACTGGGCCTGTTTAAATTTGCCATCGCTCTATTTTTACTATGGCTGCTAGTAGACCTGTTTGTTCTTAGGCCCCTGGCCTTATCCGAGACCACAAACTTGCTAAAGCGCAAAGCTTAGCAAGGTGGCAGATTATGTTCCTCGTTGCTCCGAAGTTAGCCTCCCCCGGTACAAGGCGCCGCATCCACTTAAAGCTACCGGTCAACCCACTAAGCCCCTTCCACCACTCACGCCTATCCTGCGGCTTTGCCAACGCTGCCGGCCGCGCAAGGGCCGGTAACCGGACCGTCTGGACCAAGGGCCGCTGCCATGCAAAAAGAAAATTTAAGCTATCCCTAGGCCTAGCGTCAGGCGCCCGCCTCTTGGGCCTCGTGTGCGGCCTCTTTTGGCAGCCAAAGACCCGGTCTACGCTCGCTCTCGTCCGAAACTCAGTTGGTGCCTGGTTTTTTTCCCCCGCTCCGGCGGCCCTGACTCCCCTTGCATATTTTAGCGTGGTTTCCACGCATAAAAGCCTGCAAGCCCTCAAGGGGCCACAACCCACGTGATGGTGGCCCCTTAGCGCCCTTTCCTCGTATGCACGTGTTGCACTGCTCCCTACCCGCCACGGCGTAAAGCCGCAGCTGGTTTGTGCAGCCGGATCGACGGCGCTGGTGCTAACAACCCAGTTGTGGACCCGATGGGCCCTTCTCATCCTCCCATCTGGGCAGCTCTTTCTATGCCGCAACACTCCCTACGTACTTCTAGGCGGAGCCCTTCCAACGTCCCGCCGCTGTAGTCACTACCCCACAGCAGGGGCACGGCGGCGGCGCGGGTTCACGTCCGTCGTGCGCGGCGTTGCCCAAAACCCCAATGACCACCCCCACGGGGGCCGGACCAAAACCGTCAAATACCCGAGAACCCCGTGGGGCCGTACAACCAAGTTCCCCCGCCCTCCGCACGCCCGACCGGGGCGTGAAAGCCCCGAAAAGGCCGCGCTGGCGTCCCATGTTCTTTATGCCGGTGCCGCCCAGGATCCGGACCCTAGATAGGCTGGGGTATAAAGCTATAAGTGACCGCAAGTGCCGCCGCCGCCCCCGCGGATGCCCACGTTTGTTGTCACGGCTTATGCTCCGTTTAACGCAGACAAGACACCTTTACTTATTAAATGTTCGGGCTCGCGGGGCCCTCGTCAGTAGTTTTTTTAACGACCAAAGCCTTAGGGTCCATCGCGGCCGCAAATGGCGAGTTGTGGGCGTGTCCAAGTGGCATACCGGGTTCACGTGGGGGGCCCTGAGCCGAACACGCCGCATTGCTGCCTTTAAAGCCAAGGCCGCAAATAAAAAACGTAAAAAAACCTCCAAAACAGCTCAGCTAGTTGGCGATATGAAAATACTACAGTTTAGGGCTACCCAACTTGGCCAGCGCCGCCGCACCTCAGCAAGGCCCCGCGCCGACCTCGAGCAGCAGCTTCGCGCAATAAATGTCTAGCATGGCGCGAGGCACAACGCCTAAGCACGCTACGCGCTACGGTAGCTCAGTGGTAGAGCATCAGGCTGAAAACCTGAGGGTCGTAGGTTCAATTCTTATCCGTGGCATCGCATGCTGTGGCGCGAGTCTCCGTCTAAGGCCTTACACAAATTTTGGCGGCGGCGCCACGAGCAAGCCCAGAACCGGCGTAAGCCATTCAATTTAAAGCAGCTGCATAAAACGTTTAAACCCACTCTTGTCATACCTGCACGGCTGCCTACGCCAAAGTGGTTAGGGCCATGGCTAACTCTATCCTCGTGCCAAACAGCGACCCCGCTTAGCCGCCTCTTCCTCTACGCCCATAACGCAGCCCAGCTGTGGGTGGCCCAACCTATAGGGCTAGGGCTCCATCGTGTGGCCCGCGCCTACATTACGTCAGCCCTGCGTGGGCTAACCTGCCTCGCAAGTCTCAAACTTCGGTTTAAAGGTAAGAGCTTTAGATGGCATCGGCGGCGCCGAGCGCTCGTGTTAAGGTTCGGCTATTCGCACCTCGTTACCTGTACCCCCCCGTGAGGTACAAAATGGAAAAAGAGCGGCAAAACTAAGATGCTATTTTTTAACTCAAATATTGCATTGCTCCGTTCATACCTAACCTCTGTCGTAGCGTGGCGTGAGCCCAACAGATACCACAGCCGTGGCCTCAGGCTTTCCCGCCAACGTATCATGCGAAAAGCTGGAAAGGTCAGTGCCTACCGATAGGCACAACAAATGCATTGACAGCTTATGGCTGCAACGGCGATAGCCACTGTTGTCCTAGTGCCGCTTGCCCTGTACGCGACTGGCACACTCGTTTTGGGTGTGGCAGCAGCGTTAGCCTTCAGCCGTAATGTTTTTTTTTGCACATCGGGGGACCCACAAGCCTCGGGAAACGCCAATTCAAACGGCGCCACGCCGTCAAATGGCGGCCCGGACAAGGTCCTTTCCCTCGCCGCTATCGACGTCTTACGCACTTTAGAGTACTGATCTTGCCAACTAGAGGCTAGCAACTCGGCGTGCCTTTCGCCTGCGTCCAACTGAGGCTTTCACCTTTTTGAACTAAATACTGAAACCATGGAAGCCTTAGCTGCCGCCGTTACGGCCCTCTTACCCAAGTTTTTGTACCCAACCGAAGCCGGAGCCGTAGAGAGCCGCACCCCTCACCAGCTCCTGTTAGCGCAACTCGAGGCCGTAGCCCATAAGCCCTTAAGTTTTGCTTCTTCGCCTAGCTTACCAGGAACTATTAGCTCGCCCTGGTGGACCGACTACGCCCACCTTATTTATTGGTTTTATTTTGTTGCGACGTTTGCCACCGTCACGTTTTTATGGTACCTCTTTGACCTAAAAGTCCGAAGGGTAGAAACGGCCCACCCCATACGTGAAACCAGGGGCTTTAGCCGTGCCCAAACCGGCGATCTAGTTACCGCCGTCCTTCCCTTAACCTGATCCGCGACCATGGTTATGCACGCTAGTACCCATTCTATCAACTTTGATGAAAACACTGCCGGGACGGCTTTCTCGGTAACTGTCGTCGCGTACCAGTGAGGGTGGAACTACTATTTCCCCCGAGACATTGTCCGCCAGCTTGAATCCGCGCCCCAGGTCGTAGGTAGGGGCCGTATCGTATCCTTTGAACCGACGCCCATCGAGGCTGCGCCCTCTAAGCATTATGACTCATGGGCCATGCGTAGCACCGTCGGCGCTCGTCACGGCAGCCGCGCAGGCCGTCTAAACACCCCTTCGGCTCTGTCTTTAGTACTACCGACGGACATCCCCAGCGGCCTATCTGCCTCCCTTTCAGAGCCCCAAGGCTCCCTTGCCTGACGCCGTGCGCTCATGGCCGCCATTAGCGACGCCGCTGCCATGCCTGTTAACACAACGTCTACTATCAGTGACGACATCGTCGCGCAGCCCACAGTAACGGCTATAGACATTCCAACTACATTCAGGGCGCGCCCGTCTGTTTTTATCGCAGGCGCCCGCCTTGCATTATTTTATCCCCACATGGCTATAGCCCGCATGCCGATACAGTTTTCGGCCCTCTCATGAGTTACCGCTAACGTTAGCGTAGGGCCTTCTGTCCCGCCCGCGCCTGCTCTCCCTTCTATCGAAAACCTAGCCTCTACCCCAGAGGGCGCGGAGGGCTGTCTACCCCCGCTAGATGGCTCGCTAAACCTAAACTTCCTACGCAGCCCGCTAGCCCCTTCGGCGCAGCACCTGATCTGAACTGGCCCTGATGCCTTAACTGGCGCGGCTGTAACAAGTCTGTGCTCAACGGAAGAGCAGGGCTGAAATACCCCCGTCTTAGCCCGAGAAGCTGGTTTACGGAGCGCCTTGGCTGCGCGCGCGGCATTAGCCCTGGCAGCCCACACCAACACCGGTGTGTGGGGCCAGGCTCCTACCCTAGCCCTGCTTTTGCCCTTTGACGTGAGCGCCCGCCGTGTCATGTTCCACAGCACGCATGGCATGCCATACTCCTGGTCGTTAGCTGCCGCTGCCCTAGAGTCTGACATCGAAACCGCAGCAGCCCAAACTTGGCTCAACGCCCTTTTGCCTGACGTGTCACTGTCAGCTCTAAATAGCCCTGCCTCTGTGACGACGCGTCAAAAAACAGCCACTAACCTTAGCCACTTGCCTTGCCCCAGCCCGGCTACCGGGGCTGTAAAAGTCTTTACCTTGGCACCGTTGGCCCCCAAAGCTTTTGGTGCGAAGGTCACAGCGCCCACGCCGGCGGCCGTCACAGCGCTTCACCTACGCCGTAGCCCAGGGCTCAACTTAGACCCTAGGGCCGACGGCACGCCCAGGCCTAGTACGACGGGCCTCCGCACTCCGTCATGGCTACTCTCCTTCAGGGCTACCCCCAATTATTTTGCAACGCTCGTTGCATGGGGTTGACGAGCCAGTGACCTTCCTCGTCCTCTCGGACGGGCGGTTCCCTCGCACCCGAGCCTCGCCCCACGCGCTACCCCCAACTATTTTGCAACGCTCGTTGCATGGGGTTGACGAGCCAGTGACCTTCCTCGTCCTCTCAGACGGGCGGTTCCCTCGCACCCGAGCTTCGCCCCACGCGCTACCCCCAATCACTTTGCAGACTTTGCAGCGCTCGTTGCATGGGGTTGACTAGCCGGCGACCGTCCTCGTCCTCTCGGACGGGCGGTTCCCTCGCACCCGAGCTTCGCCCCACGCGCTATCCCCAATCACTTTGCAGACTTTGCAGCGCTCGTTGCATGGGATTGACTAGCCGGCGGCCGTCCTCGTCCTCTCGGACGGGCGGTTCCCTCGCACCCGAGCTTCGCCCCACGCGCTACCCCCAACTATTTTGCAGCGCTCGTTGCAGGGGGCTGACGAGCCAGTGACCTTCCTCGTCCTCTCGGACGGGCGGTTCCCTCGCACCCGAGCTTCGCCCCACGCGCTACC
>Ga0194116_10005240_pt1 | contig 14370 bp, 15 predicted proteins | sample TA2MahsurfametaG_4_FD_148617 | JGI IMG/M metagenome (GOLD analysis project Ga0194116, IMG submission 148617) | Freshwater microbial communities from Lake Tanganyika, Tanzania - TA2015008 Mahale S9 surface | ecosystem: Environmental > Aquatic > Freshwater > Lake | place: Tanzania: Lake... | reverse complement strand
ATCCCAATCCACAATCCACAATCCCCAAAAAAAAATTTAAAATATTTTCAAATAATTTACTAATAAAAATTATAAATCTTTTAAAGAATAATTTATTTTGTAAAATTTTTATTATCTGAAAAAATAATTTAATTTATTAAAAGTTAACTTTTTAAAATTTTAAATAAAATAATAAATTTTTTTTTTATTATAATGAAATGATTTAAATTCATCTTATAAAATTCAATTTTATAATTTGATTAAATATTTAATTGAATTTTTTTAATACTTACTTAAGAATATAAATTAGATTTAGCTTTTTTTAATCAATGACACTATATAAATGTCGAGCTTGTGGTCAAACCTAAACAAGTTCAGGTAGCTGTATTAATTGCAATATTCGTGAAAATCAAATGGAGATGATAAGAAATGCTCAAAAAACAGCAGAAGGATTAATTCTTTCAAATCTAACTTGATTTAACTTAAGTATTTTAAGGTAATTCGGAGATAAATTATTTAAATATTCATTTATGGGGAGATGGTGGATGTTTTGGTTGTACTACTAAGAAAAGAAAAACATGCTTAATTACACTTGGAATTGTATGTTTTATTGTTGCTGGTGTTTTTTGTTTTTTGGGTTTTGCAGATTCAAATTACTTTAATTCAGCACTTGGATTAGCTGGTTTTGGAGTTATGAATATTTTGGCTGCTTTTTGTTGTCCCGATGGATGTTGTGGCGAATATAAAAGAAAAGATTTGGAATCTGGTGAGCAGCCTATCTTACAAGAGTAAATGAATAATTTTATAGAAATTAAAGATTTGATATTTTGTTCAAATAATTTATGAATATTTATAATTTAAATTGAAAATTTTCACTAATTTTTCATTATAAAATTCTATTAAAAATTTATTTTTAAATACTAATTGACAAACTTTTTCTTATTATAAAATATTGAGTTTTTAGTAAATAAATTATTTTTCATAAAATTAAAATGAAGTAATATCTATTAAATAATTGAATGTTTTATTAAAAATTTAAAATCTACGAATTTCAATAATTATATTAATAATTTCAGTTAAATTATAAGACATTAATGTTTATTTAACTAAAACTATCTAGTCTTAACCACTTTTGAATTCTAAAAATCCCTGTAAACTAGAATCCATATTTTTAATTTTCTTGAAATTCAATCCTTTGATTATATCTACAGTTTCATAATATGGTAATTTCAATTCATATAAACTTAAATATTTTTCATCAGATTTAATATAAATCATATTTGAATTAGCAAGTTCTTCGAGAATCTTTTTAATAATTAAAATATCCAAAGTGGTTTTCATTTGTGAAACACCTAAATATTTTAAATATTCCTGATAAATCATTCCAATTGTAATTTTTTCTCTGTGGATATTAACACATCTACATAGACAAACCAATATTGTGATATGTAATTTTGGAAAATCTATTTAAGTGAATTGGATTTTAAATAAAAAAAAGAAAAATTCATGAATTCAATTATATTAAGTAAAAATAAATATAACAATAAAATTTTAAAGAGATATTTCTTTAAATATAAAATACTTAATAATTATATATTACTCATTAACATGTTTTTGTAGGTTGATTCGGTCTCTTCAAAATATTGAGCTAAGGATTGATTTAAATTATTATTTATATCTTCGGTAGAAATGAATAATTGTTCTTTGGAACTATCAGTTATTTTAATAAGAAAAATTGTTAGAAGGTATTTCAATTGAGTAACAATTTCTTTTATTCCACATCCCATCTCAATTTTATTTTTAATGAGAGTACTTAATTCGTTATTTTTCTTTAATATTTCCTTGTAGAAAAATTTTAACAAATTCTGATTATTAAAAAAATTTGAGCTTTTTGTGAAAATTTCCGAGTTGACTTTATTTTCAAGCTCGTCTGAATCAAGTACATCCATTAAATTCCTATTTTTATTCCTATTTGATTTACTTTTATCATTTTCATTTCTTATATTGTTTAGGAAATTATTAAAAGGGATATTTTCATTAATCCCATCCGGATTTTTCAAGTTATCTATTTCGTTGTCTATAAATGGATTGTTTTCGGGAAGTTTGTTTTTATCAGCTAAAGTATAAAAAATATCTTCTAAAGCAAAGAAAAACAACTCTTCTTCTTTCAAATTGATATTAATAGTTTTTTGAGAAAAACGTGATCTAACTCTTTTTTCCATCAAATCCATTATATTAAAATTAGATGTTATTCCGCAAAATAAAAGATTAGAGGAAATATTTACAATTTCTAAAAGTGTGTAAAATAAAGTTTGCTTTTTTTTGAAAAACAAATGTTCTATGTTTTCGAATATTATTACTAGGAACTTTGTTTTACGATCTTTTTTATAATTTTTATAATAATCTTCTATTTCTTCTCTGGCTTTATCAAATCCATTTCTTTCAGGACTCAATTCTAATGCTTTACATATTTTTTTTAATATATAATCTTCGCTGGAATGAATATTTGCATTTAAATAAACTTTTTCTATTTCGAAGTTTAATAATTTTTTTTCATTTACTATTAAAAGATCTTCTATAAATAATTTCGATATGTAATTGTTAATACCGAAGTTTATTATTATATCGCTTTGGCTTGTTTTTATAATGTTTTGAATAATATTATTGTAGTCCTGGTAATAAGAAGGAAAAGAAGCTTAAAGTATTTTAATTACAAGAAAAAAAATTGAATTAACATTGTATTAATTTTGAGAAAATTTGTGAAATTTTTATTTTAATTATATTAAAAAGAAAAAGTATTGAACTTGATCTCTTTACCTTTTAAAAGATCGATATTTTTGTAATCTAGTGTTCTTAATAAAAAATCTATTTCTTCAATGAAAGAAATATAGGCTATATTGGAATTAAAAAGTGGAGTTTTTGGGTTATTATTTGAAGTACTTAAGATATTATTATAATTCATATTTTCTTGAGTATCCATTTGAATAGTTGTTTATTTTTAAAATTTTTAGAACAAATAAAAAATTTTAAAAATTGGTCGATTAATATATCCAATATTAAGATTATATTTAATTTATTGTAAATAATTTTTTGTTTAAAATTCAACAAAATTTTTAAAAAGCTATTATTGATATTAAATATTATAAAAAATACCGTTTCATTTATTTAAAATATTCAATTTATCAATTAATTTAATTTTATAAATTATATAATTTTATAAAAAATTAAATTTTCAGTTAAATTTGGTTTTATATTTAAAATTAAATTACTAGCAGAAAAATCAGTTTTTCGGAAAGTAAATTTTCAAATGCAAAAATTTCATGAAAGTTTTAAATAATAAATACAAATATCAAATTAAAAAGTATTAAAGTTTATTTTTTCAATTTCAAGAGATAATATAACCCAAATCCACTGAGAATCCCAGCAAAGGCTAATAATGTCTTTAAATCCAAAATATAAGACTTTTTACTTTCTGAATTTTTTGGTTGAATATCTTTATCATATTTCTCTTGAATATTATTAGATTCTGAAAAGGAGACTGGTTCTTTTATTTTATTTGAATTTTCATTCTGATCAGTTATTTGATTTTTTTTAAATTCAATCTCTTCTAAATTGCTCTCTTCTTTTTTTATAATAATATCTTGATTTTTAATATTAATTCCATTCTCAATTATAAGATTATCATTTTGAGGATTATTCTTCCTATTTTCTTCAGATGTTGAGGTTTCTATATATTTTTTATTATTAAAATCACCAGAGCCGAATTTATAAAAAAGATTAATTTTGAAATATTCGCAAAAATTTTTCAAATTGTCTTTATTTTCATCAAGAAATTCAAAGACGTCAAACGAGTCTTTACTTATACTTTCAATTTTTTTTTTTTTTTCCTAAAATTAGCTTAAATATTATTTAAAAAAGCTAAAAATAATTTATATGATAAAAAAAATATAATTACAATTTCTTGATAACAACTCAGCAGTTTTGATTTTATTTCATCAATATTCAAATATTTTTTGAAAATTCTTTCATCAAAATGAAATTTGCTTAAAAATAAATAATAAATTAGTTCATTCAAATCTCCTTTTCTAACATTACAAAGTATAATTCTTTGGTAAATTTTGATATCATGGAAAATTGTATTATTTTGTAAAATCTTTAAATATTAATTAAATCATAATTTATCAAAAAACTCTCATTACAATTTGAAGAAGAATCATATATTTTTTAAAAAATTATTAAATACTAATTTATCGTTTATATAACATTCTTCATAATCTTCAATTTGAAATAGAACATCTGAAATTGAATTTAAGATTTTTTCTTGTAACTCAGATGAAGTTTTTGAAGAAATAAGCGTTTCATTTTGAATATCAATTATTGCTTCTTTTAAAATTTTTAAGGCAATTTTATAATTTTTATTAGCAATATTATTATTTGCTCTATTCAATATCTTTTCGATATTATTTTTTAATATCGAATCAATATCTAAATTATTTGAATCAAATAATTCATTATATGAAAAAGACATTTTTTTGTAAATCTTAATTAAATTATGTTTTTTTAATGAATAAGATATTTTTTATCATAGATTAAAAAACAGATGTTCCTCGTTCATATAATTTTTTTAAAATAATAAATTTAATAATTCTTTAATTTAGGAAACATAAATTTCATTAATGCAAATTTTTATTAATCCTTAAATTTTGTTTTCGTATTGAATTATCTTTATGAAAAACCCAATGAAAATTCAAGTTTAAACACTTTATTATCTATTGATAGTCTCTATTTAATAAAACATAAAAGGTTTTTTAATCTTACCTCATCCTAAAAATTTATTATTTTCAAACTTTGAATAATTGAAAATATTTAATTTATGGACTAAAATCTAATATTTTTTAATCTACAATAAAAATAGTGAATATTTAATAAAAAATTGTTTCAGTTAAAAAGATGATAGATTGAAATTTAAATGAATACAGAATATTTTCTTTTTCAAATTAAAATTAATAAAAATTTCATTTAAAAATAAGAAAAAGTCAAAATATCAAAGTTATTAACTAAGTTAATTTAATCTTTTAAAGCTAAGATCAAATTATTCTCTGTGGTTATTTCATTTCCACAATACTTAATATAGAAAACATTAAATCCATTTTCAATCAGAAAGAAGACGCGAATTAGGTCTATTATATATTTACTGATTAAACCAATATATTCTTTCTTTATGTTTTTTTTCTCAAATATTTTTTTAGAGTTAAGATTTAAGTTTTTATTGGTATTTTCTACTTCATTAAGTCTATTTATTTCTTCTTCAAGCTCAAAATCTTCTTCAGAATTTTCATTTTCTTCATCATTTTGATCAAGTTTCTTTTGATGCATTTGTTTCAATCTCTCAGCTTTCTCAGGATCAATGCTACCAAATAACCAAGATGTGGCCTTAAATAAGTAAACCACTTCTTCCAATTCAAAATTAAATTTTTCAATTAATAAATTTAAATTATTTAAATATTCCAATCGGCATATATTGTGGCAACAAGTAGCTAAACAGAATCCTTTAATTTTTGTTTTATCTTTGAAATTTAATAGGCAAGTCAATGATAAATCAAGAGCACAACCGCAAATGTGTTTTGCGATTCCCATTAAAGAATAATCGCAAACAACCTTTTTATCAAATATATTATCTTTTAATTTTTCTTCCATTTTTTTTTCGATGTTTTTTTCTAAATCAGAATCTTCATTTTGATTTTTTAAGTTGATTTCTTCTTCAAAATTCCTATTTTTAATGTCAATGTCCAAATAATCAACATCAAAATCTTTGATATCAGTTTTAAATCTTATTAATTTTCTCGAAAAACGATCTTTTTTATATCTATTTGAGCTTCTTTCCAATAAATAGTGAATTGAAGTATTTCCAGTAAAATTATTAATGAAATGACTCAAGCCTGCTTTGCCAGCACCAAATTCTATAAATATACTTGGTCTATTTGATTCAATAGATTTATTTAAGTTATTTTCTTTCTTTTGTTTTTCCAAAATTCCAAATTTTTCTAAAATATTTGTGATTTTTTCATTTTGGTTAATCATTTTTTGTGATTTTGGTAACTGCGCTGTGCATAATAAGTCCTTATCCAAATCTACATTAATAGCAGAGATAATTAAATTTAATTCTTTAATCTTTTTTTGAATAGCTTCATTTTTAATATATAGAGAATAATCATCTCTTAATTTTTCATAAGTTGAAATTATTTTGTCAATTATATTAGAATATTTATCTTCAGTCAAATTTTCCCAATAAGAAGTTGAATATAAATTCTCTAAATTATTATCTGTTAAACTATTTTTTTCCAAAATTTCTAAACTTGAATAACAGATATTTGAGTCTTTTTTATACCAGATATTTTTAGTAATTTTATCTTTTTGAGTAATATAATTACATTTTTTCAAATGTTTATTTAATTTTGATTTTTTTACGGAATGTGAGGGATCTATAGGACATAGAATAAATTCATTTTCTGGGTTTTCTTTTAGAGGCTGATGATAAACACAAAATTCTCCGTTGAGGTTTTTGTCTTTATTTTTTTCCTTTATGTCTTCAGCAAAAACCTTTTTGAATCTGCAATATCTCATTTTTTTTATTATAAAAAATTCGCACAAATTTTCATCTTCATTTTTAGCTGGAATTCTTTTTTCTTTCCCTTTGTATTCAATTACCTTTATTTTGATGGGAACTACATTTATTTTTTCTATGTTTTCATTATCAATTATTGAATCTTTCCCGCTTTTGGAAGTATATTTTAAACAAGATGTTTTTCTCAAAGTTTTCAGAATCTGAATCCATTTTGCTTTTTGGATTTTGAATATGGGATTTAATATTATTTGGAATTTTAAAATGAATTTTTTATAATTCAAAATAAAAATAGTATAAAATTTAAATTAAATCAATTTTACAGATTAAATTTTGAATTCTTATTTTATTTTTATTAAATTTTTGAAAAGTGATTCCAATATTTATAAATTTAATTTGTTATAGGTATAAGTACCTGTTCAAAACATTTTTTTAAATTTTAAAATTTATTAAATTCTATTAAATTAAATTTATTATTCCAATTCTCAAAAGATAATTAAAAAAAAACAGACTTGTTGTTTATAAAATTTAAATATTTTTATTTTATTTAAAATTTAACATTTTTTAATAAAATAAAAAATTATTAATTAAAAAATGATTGTAGTGGTCAATCTTTTAAAATCAGTATTTTATTATCTTTTCATCTCCATGCTTACAATAGAACTCGTTTTTCTAATAATTTCAGTAATTGGATACTATCAATCTCTAACTGATAATTTTCGAAAAATAAATAATTTGACAATTGACGAACAAGTTGAAATTACTAATGATTTTGCGAATTTAATTACTTCAGAACTTCAAAATGTCAAATCTGATTTGCTTATAATTGCAAAACATATTTATCCACTTTATATAAGTTTCAATAATTCTTCAGAAAAAAAATATTTAAAATTTAATTTAAATTCTCCATTACATAAGAATCTATTAAGCTTTAATCCTTTTCTAACATTTAATGATAGTGAATTGTATGAAAATTTCAATATTTATTCAAAAAAGTGGCAAAATTATAGTAAAGAAGATGAAAATTTTTCTAATAACGATTATAAAATAGTAGACAAGTTTTTAAATGATAATGATTTTAATAAAATATTTATATATTCATCAGACAATTTAATTATGAATGATAACATGTTTCCTTATATGAAAGTTTATGTAAACTATTTAATCCCTGTTTTAAAAACTATTATGGTTAGGAATGCTATTTATGATAAAGGAAATCCAATATATTCGAAATTTCACATTATTTTAAACAATAAATATTTATTAGAATATCCTCCAAATTTAATTAAAAAATCAAAAGCAAAATCAAATTTAATTTATTTTAATGAAAGTATCCCTAATTGCAACACTGGAGATAGTTATACAATTTGTGTAACTCCTATGAATACTTTGAATAATGAAAAAGCTAAAAATTTACAAGAATCAAATGTTGTTTTTGATGATATAAAATTTAATTCTAATGGGGAATTTGTTTCAAGAGGATGTATTAAAATAAATTTTTATGATATTCCCAACAGCTTTGTTTGTATTGAATTTGGATTATCATCTTTACTTAATAAAATCAATGGTAATTATTTGGATACTCAAAAGTTTAATAAAAACAAATTTGTAAGTTTTTTTATTTTCTCAAAGAATAAAGAATCAAATAATTTAGACTTATATTTTAGTTCAAGATACAATATTAATAATATTACTGATAAATTAAAAGTCTCGAAACAAATTGATTTAAAAATTGGTTTATATGAAAGCTATAACTTAACTAAAGATAATCAATTTGATTTACCTTATATTACTGAAAATTCAAATGAATATGATAAATTTTATAAGAATATAACAGAAAAATATTTTCAAAATCAAGAAAAATATGATAGTTCAAACAAATTTTATCAAGATGTGATAAACATGTTTTATAAAAGACCAAATAATGAATACAGAAGAGACATTACTCAACTTTTTATCACACCAATATATTTAAAATCATTGAAATATGATGAAAAAAATTTTATTTTTATAAATCAAAATTCGAGTTTTATTCCGGATGATAATTCTATTATTTGTCACGTTATGGTCTCAACAATGTTTGGTGTAATTTAGATTTTGTTAATCTTTACTATAATTATATTTTTATGTTTTTTAATTCGATTTATTTAATATATAGAATGATATGTTGAATCATACGATAAATCTTGTTTTAATTTTAAAATCAATTAGATCTTGGTTTTTTTCAATATTTTTGATTTTGTTCTCTACAATCATCTTTTATATTGTTATTGAGGTTTATCTCAAATACTTTTTAGATAGCTTGAAAATTGTTAAAGAGAGATTAAAAGTGATCATAAAAAAAAATGATATCCAAATAGAAGAAAATTCTAGTTTAACTAATTCCTATATATTTAATGAAATGCCTCAAAATTTTAAATCTGAAAACAATTTATTTAAGGTGCCTTATAATTTTTATGATTTATTAAGTTTTTATTATCAACAATCATTTCACTAATAGAATTTGATTATAATTTTTTAGGATGTTGACTCGATCGCAAAAAATAAAGAGACAAAAGATTTATTTAAAACTTTGGAATTTCTGAACAAAATACTCATTATGAAAAATGCTCATGATAATCAAAATTATCAAGAGACTTCAGAAATTTTTAAAAAATATGAGCAACAATTTTACAGCTTGGAAAAACATAATTCTGATGGATTTAGAAATTTCAAGCTAAAAATTATTTATAATTGCTATAAGCAAGGATTATTTAATGAAGCATATTCTAATTTAGAAATTTTCCTTAAAAGTGTGAAAGATGAAATTTCCAATTCAAATATGGAAAAAAATATTTTGGATATCAAGACCTTTACTTTGTAAGCTTCAGTAATTTTTATTAAAAATTCTCTTAAAGATTATTTTTAAAATTTATATTATAGTTATGAACTTTATCCCTATATAAACGATTTCACTGATTTTTCTGAATTAAATGATATTGAAAAGGATAAAAAAAAAATAACCTTAAAAATTACTTTAGGAATTGGATATTTTTACTATGGCTTCTTAAAATATAAAGAAGGAGAAAAATTAATTAGCGAATTAAAAAACAGACATGATTATAAAAATAAAGATTCAAAAAATAGTTATAAAAAACAATTATTAGAAGGACCTTATTTTAATGATGCGATTTTCTATCTAAACGAATCAATTAAAATATGCAAAAGTGAAAATATGAATGGAATAAAAACAATTATGATGACTATTTATGTTGCTAAGTGTCATTATTTCAAGCAGGAATATAATGAAGCTGCAATCAAAATAAGAGATGCTATGGTTCTCTTTGCTAATTTCAATATGAATTTTTTTGATGCTGAGAAAAGTGAAAATAAAATTCTTAAAAAAATCGATCCGAGAATTATGATATTAGTTAATTCAAATCTATTCGAACAGATTTTTTATAATTTGAGTAAAATTACCAAAAAACTTTTAAAAAACAAATTATCAGCTTGGATAATGAATAAAATGATTGATAATGTTTATTATATAAATCATAAAATACTCTCTGATGTTGTTAAAAATTTTAAAAAAATGTTGTTTAGTAATGAAGATTTGAATTCTCCTGTAATTACTCTATAATAAATTCATTTTTTTAAAAAATAATTATATTTAATTAATTTTTAAAATATAAATCAGCTTGAAATTTTACAACAAAAGCAAAAATATCAAAAAATCACTCCTATTGAATACTATTTTTACCGCAAATCAAGAAGTTTTATAGAGAGAATGCAAAGTAGAATAGATGTTTTGAATTCAGCGTCCAAATATATAACATTTCTAACAACCGAAAATTTACTTGCAAATTTCCCTTGTTCAGTAGATTTGAAAACCTTTTTAATACTTTCGATACAAAAATATTTAAAGGAAAGTGATATATTTGGGTTTATACAATGTAATCAAGATGGAAATATTTATATAGAGAAAATGACGATTAGAACAATTGAAGACTTTAAAACTAAAACTGAATTTTTTGAAACAGAGAAAAAATTTGAAAGTAACAAAAATTTTAAAGTTGATTTCTCAAGAGCATTATGGAATGTTACAGAACAAATTCGATTTTTAGATGGAAGTAATCTTGCTAATTTGGATAAGATTATTTTCTGTTTTATGAATTCAGAAGATTTTAGGATTAGCTCTGAAGATGACGAAATATTTGAGGAATTACTTCATGAAAATGTTGCTCTGTATTGTTTCCTTTTTGATGATCCTGAAGAAAAAAAATTAAATCGAATCAAGCAATTCGTCAAAAATTTAGATGAAGGACATATAATATTAGTGAAAAACTACGAGATAATAGAAAGGGCATTTCAAAATATAAGCTATTCTTTGGAAAATAAGCATAAAATATTGAATATTAAATATTCGAATAATAATTTTATTATCTAACATTTATTAATTATAATTAAAGGATCTTGAAGAATTGTGGTTTAAATAAGCATAAATATTAATTATTAGTGATCAAATGTTAATAATCATTTTTAAAAATCTAATTTTCTATATAATTTAACTCGGGATAAAATTTTAAATTTAATTTGAATTGACAAAGAAATAATGGAAATAGATAAGAAAGAATTAGAAAATGAAAATTTTATTTTTGATAGAAATTTATATAATTATGAAATGAGAAAAGCTTTCTCTAGTAAAGATAGTATTCTTGAAAACGGAGATATAAATCATAAGTATTTTCAAACAAAAGTAGGGCAATATTGGGGTAGAGATCAGGAAAATTTATTGTTAAAAGGAATTGAAGAATTTGGTGTAGGTTTATGGGATCAAATAAAGCATAAATATTTGAAATCTCGAAGTGAGACAGAATTGAAACTTAGAACTTGTATATTATTTAAATTGTCAAATGTTGATCAATATTATGGGAAAAAATTTACAATATTTGAAATAAAAGATGAGGCAGAGAAAAATGAAAAAGAAGGAATTGAAAAAAAGAGATTCTCTGAAGGAATTTATTATATTAACTAATTATTTTTTAATACTAATTAAGATAAAATCGATCCATTATAAATAAAATATTAAAATTGGCATATACCAATTTGATAATAACATATAACAATTTATAAAATATATTTACTTTTCCTTTATAAATTTACAATTTATCTTCCTGTTAAAATCATTTTTATTTAAATTTTTATAGAATAAAATTATTAAAAAAAATCATTTTTTTGTTGTTTATTCAATTTCGAAAATTTAAAAAACCAATTTTTAATTTATTTTCTTGAATAATAAAATAATTAAAAATTTTATATTTTTAATTAAAATAAATTTTTATAAGACAAAATAATATTATTTCTAAATTGATATAAAATTCAGTTAAAATAATATTACAAAGATTTATTTGTTTTCATGTTAAGAATTAAAAATCGTTGTCTACTAAAATCTTGATGTAAAATAGAAAAGATATTAATAATTATTCTCTATCTCTTTGTCTTGGTGCACAGGTAATTACTTCATCAACTCTCAAAATCATCTCAGCTGCTTCACAAGCAGATATTAATGCTTGTTCTTTTACTTTTAGGCATTCATAAATTCCCAGTTCTTTCATATCACCAACCTTTCCATTATTAATATCAATTCCTGCAGTGTTTGAACCATTGTGAATAGAACTTTTTAAATTTGATATTAACTCTGCACTATCGAGACCAGCATTATCAGCGATTATCATTGGAAGCTGTCTTAAAGCTTTAGAGAATCCTTCTATTGCAAGTGATTCTTTTCCTTTTTCAGTTAAGGAAAGTTTTTCAACTTCCAAAGCCATTCGCATTTCAGAATGTCCTCCTCCATAAACTACATTTTGTGACTAAAATTTTTATATTAATATTTATCTTTTTCGAAATTATTATAATTTTTGATAAATTTCAATGGAGTTTAATTTTTGAAATTAATCAAATAGTTTCAAATATTACAACATCTAAGTTGTAATTGAAATAATATATATAAAATCTTAATAAAAACAAGTTAAATCATCTTACTTTAACAGTCTCAACAATAACACATAAAGCATCATGTAATGATCTCTCGGCTTCATCAAGCAAATGACTACTTGCACCTCTTAGGACTATAGTACAAGCATCACCTTTAGCACATCCTGAAAACTTAATTAGTTTATCTTCTCCTATCATAATTTCTTCAACAAGTTTACAAGAGCCTAATTTAGCAGTTTCTGGGCTATCAAAAGTTGAGATGATATCACCTCCAGTAACCGCTGCAAGTCTTTCAATTCCATCAAAATCAGCATGTTCAATAACCATAAGCCCTTTTTCAGCAAGCAATTGTTCAGGATAATTATATATCAATTGTCTATTGACAAAAATATCAATATTATGGTTGAGAATTTTTTGAACTTTTGATTTCATTTTTTCTTTTTCTGCTTGTTCAATTTCAGCAACTTTTTCGATAGAATCAACCTTGACTTTACTTCCATAAATTTTAATTTTATCATAGTCCATTGGAGTATTTGCAACCAAAATTCTAGGATTTTCTTTTCTTCTTGGACAGCCAATAGAAATTTCTTTTTCAAGTAAAAGACCATCAGCCAAAAAAGAATCTTTTAAACATCCACCATGTTTTTTAATAATTTTGATATATTCTAAATTAGGAGAATCCTGGAATCTTAAGACTGCATCAACAACGATATTGGCAAAGAATTCTTTTTCATGAGTTAAAAGTTTTGAAGATAATGTGGTTTTGGCAATATTTATGAGATCTGCTCTAAAATTTTCAATATTTTGTGAATTATTAAATGCTATTTTTGAAAGGGTTTCTTTTGCTTTGTCTCTTGCTTGACGAAATCCTGAAATTATAATTTGAGGTGCAATTTTTTGATTTACAAGTTTTTCACCTTCACGAAGAAGTTCCCCGCATAAAACAGCTACTGTGGTAGTTCCATCTCCTACAACAGTGTCTTGGGTTTTACTAATATCAATGAGGATCTTTGCAGCTGCATTATCAACATATACACTTTTCAAGATAGTTGCACCATCGTTAGTTATTATCATCTTCTCGTTTCCTCCTTCAGTACTCATTGGTTGTAAAATTTTATCCTAAAAGAAAATTTAAAAATAAAAATATGATAATTTTTATTAAAAAGAAAACCAATACTATGGAAATTTATGATATTTTAATGTAAAATTATAAATTTTTTGCTAAGAAAATTGTTTGAAGAAACTTTTAAAAATAAAATAAAGAATTTAATTATTAAAAAATTATTGAATTAATTTAAGAGTTTTTTAAATTAAAATTCGAGCCAGAATTTATTGTAAATAGTCAAAGAATTTGAAAGGAATAGCAATAGGAAAAATTAAAAAAACCAAAAAATATTGAAAAGATTAAAAAGACTTTCTTAAAAAACCAAATTAAAAATTATGAAACTTTTAATAGATTATTAATTAAAATTCAAGAAATTTATAATAATACATACCATTCCTTTAGGACCTAAAGTAGATTTTACTAAATCTGCAACCGCAATTGCTCCTACAAAGGCTGATAAACGTGCTTGCTCTCCTTTTTCTTCTGAAGCTTGGTTATTTAAAACAGTGGGTAAACTTCCTCCAATAGCATCTGTATTTGTTGTTAACATTTTTATTTAAATAATATTTTATAAATTTTGGAATTAAATATAATTATTATTTATTTAAATTTTCAAAAATAAAGAAATAGAACAGTCGATTCATGAAGTATATTTAATAATAATTAATTTTATTGGGGATTGGGGATTGGG
>Ga0194116_10005233_pt1 | contig 14376 bp, 12 predicted proteins | sample TA2MahsurfametaG_4_FD_148617 | JGI IMG/M metagenome (GOLD analysis project Ga0194116, IMG submission 148617) | Freshwater microbial communities from Lake Tanganyika, Tanzania - TA2015008 Mahale S9 surface | ecosystem: Environmental > Aquatic > Freshwater > Lake | place: Tanzania: Lake... | reverse complement strand
AGACGGATGTGCAGCCGGGCGCCGATCCCACCGTGCCGATCCCGTTGCCGCCGGGGCTCGAGACGCAGCTGGCCACGGGGGTGCCGTGGCGATCGCACGAGTTACCCGGCCCGCCGCCCGCGATGCCCGCGGTCGCGCCGGTCGTGAAGTCGCGCCCGGGGAGCTGCCGGATGTCCGGGTGCGCCTGGTCCACGCCGACGTCGATCACGAGCACCTTGACGTCGGGCGAGCCCTGCGTCAGCGCCCAGCCGTAGGTCGAGCGCATGTCGAAGCCGGGCTGCCAGCCCGCGGACTGCCCGGCGTTGAGGTGACCCCAGCAATTGGCGAACCCCGGGTCGTTCGGCACCCAGGTCCCCGACCCGCGCCCGGTGAACGACATGTCCGGCTCCGCGAACTCCACCGCCGGGTGGGCCGCCAGCGCGGCAACGCGCGCGAGCACCGCGTCGCCGTCCCGGGCGTCGAGCGAAGCGAGGAACAGGCCTGGCACCGCGCGGAATTCGCGCATCGAGACGGCATCCGCCAGCGAGGCGAGCGCATGCTCGCGCGCGGCGCGGTCGGCATCATCCCGCACACGCACGAGCACCGCCGGCCCGGGCCAGCAAAGGCCACCCGCGCGGTCGACGTACGCGTGCGCCACGAACGACGAACGACCGATGGCGTCGTGGACCCGCGGATCGCGCGCGGCCGCGGAGCCGGCGCGGACCGCGATCCAGCCCTCCCGATCCGTCGGCACGAGTCCCGGGAGCGTGTCCGGCACCAGGCCTGCCTCGTCACGGAGGACCACGGCGCCCGCCGGGGGCAGCGGCCCGTCACGGTCGGCGAACGGCGGCGGAGTTCGGTCGGCGAACGGAACCGGCGGGACGGCGATCGATGCTCCGAGCAGCAGGAAGGTCGCGGTCGTCATGGGTCACCCAGAGGACTTGCGAGCATAGCCTGCGAAACCCGCGTCACCAAGCAATTCGGACCCACGGATGGGGCGCTCAACCGGCCGACAGCGCGCCGGACTTCGCGCGGATGTCCTTCAGCAGGTCGTGCCAGCTCTGGACGAACGCCTTCGCACCCTGCTCCTGCAGCGCGGCGGCGGTGCCGGGCAGGTCGATCCCCGCGGCCCGCGCCTCGGCAAGCGCGGCGCGCAGCGGACCGCCGTCGGGGGGGAGGACCGCGGTCACGCGGCCCGAGGCATGGAACGCCTGGAGCGTCGCCTCGGGCACGGTGTTCACGGTGAGCGGCGACGCCAGGCCCTCCACATAGAGCGACGCCGGGAGCTTGGGGTCCTTGGTGCCGGTGCTCGCGTAGAGGAGCCGCTGCGGACGCGCACCCTTGGCCTGGAGCGCGAGCCACCGCGGCGAGGAGTGGAGCTCCACGTACGCCGCGTACGCGTCGGCGCCGATCGCGAGGCCCACGCGGTTCTTCAGTTCGGCGGGCAGCTTCGCGTCGAGGGTCGCATCCCAGCGCGAGATGAAGAGGCTGGCGACGCCCAAGGTGTCCGGTGCCTTGCCCGCGGCCACGCGGCGCTCGAGCCCGCGCAGGTACGCCTCGGCCGCGGCCAGGTAGTGGGCGGTGTCGAACAGGAGCGTGACGTTCACCGGGATGCCGCGGAAGGTGAGCTCCTCGATCGCGGGGATGCCCTCCTTCGTGCCGGGGACCTTGATGTAGAGGTTGGGGCGCCCCGCGCGCGCGTGCAGCTCGACCGCCTGCTGCACGGTGCACGCCGCGTCGTAGGCAAGGAGCGGGCTCACCTCGAGCGAGCACCAGCCGTCGACGCCGCCGGTGCGCGCGTGGACGCCGGCGAACAGGTCGCAGGCGCGCGTCAGGTCGGCAAGCGCCAGCTCGAAGAACGCCTCCTCCTCGCCCAGGCCCTTCGCGGAGAGCTCCGTGATCTGCGCGTCGTAGTCCTTGCTCCCGGCGATCGCCTTCGCGAAGATCGTCGGGTTGGAGGTCAGGCCCACGACGCTCCACTCGGCGATGTACTTCTGGAGCGCGCCGCCGAGCATGGCCCGCGTGATGTTGTCGATCCAGATGGACTGGCCCGCCATGGAGAGGACGGCGGTGGGAACGGCGTTCGGCATCGCCCTATCCTACGCGCCCCATGAACGCCTCCGCGCCGCTCGACACGCTGCCCGCACACCGCCTGCTGCAGTCGCACGCCGAGCGCCTGCGGCCCGTGCACCTTCGCGAGCTCTTCGCGAGCGACCCCGGGCGCACCGCCGCGATGGCCGCGGAGGCGCACGACGTGCACCTCGACTACAGCAAGCAGCGGATCGATGCCGCGGCCATGAAGGACCTGCTCGCCCTCCTCGGCCAGTCGGGCTTCGCCGCTCGGCGCGCCGCGATGTTCGCGGGCGAGCGCATCAACTCCACCGAGGACCGCGCCGTCCTCCACGTGGCCCTGCGCGCGCCGCGCGGCACCGTCATGCGCACCGGCGGGCGGGACGTGGTCCCCGACGTCCATGCCGTGCTCGACCGCATGGCCGCCTTCGCGGGCCTGGTGCGTTCGGGCCGCTGGAAGGGCCACACCGGAAGGCCCATCCGCACGGTCGTGAACATCGGGATCGGCGGCAGCGACCTCGGCCCCGCCATGGCCAACGACGCGCTCCGCGACTTCGCCGCGCCGGGGCTCGAGTTCCGCTTCGTGTCCAACGTGGACCCGGGCGACTTCGCGTGGAAGACGGCGGGGCTCGACCCGGCCGAGACGCTGTTCATCGTCGCCAGCAAGACCTTCACCACGCAGGAGACCATGGCCAACGCGCGCACCGCGCGTGCGTGGAGCCTGCAGGCCTTCGGCGGCGACGAGCGCAGCGTGGCGCGGCACTTCGTGGCCGTCTCCACCGCGGCCGACCTCGTCGCGCAGTTCGGCATCGACCCGGGCAACATGTTCGGCTTCTGGGACTGGGTCGGCGGCCGCTACTCGATGGACAGCGCGATCGGCCTGTCCACCATGATCGCCATCGGGCCCGACGCCTTCGGCGACATGCTCGCGGGCTTCCGCGAGGTGGACGCGCACTTCCTGGAGGCACCCGCCGAGCGCAACATCCCGGTGCTGATGGGCCTGCTGCAGGTGTGGAACACCGACTACCTCGGCTTCGGGGCGCATGCGGTGCTGCCCTACTGCCAGCACCTGCACCGCTTCACCGCGTACCTGCAGCAGCTCGAGATGGAGTCAAACGGCAAGCGCACGCAGCTCGACGGCCGCCCGGTCGCATGGACCACGTGCCCGGTGGTCTGGGGCGAACCCGGCACCAACGGCCAGCACGCCTTCTTCCAGCTGCTGCACCAGGGCAACGTCACGGTGCCGGCCGACTTCATCGCCTTCGCCGAGCCGAACGCCGACTCGCTGGGCATGCACGACATGCTCTTCGCCAACGCCGTGGCGCAGGCGCGGGTCATGGGCTTCGGGCAGACCGCGGAGGAACTGCGCGCGCTGGGCACGCCCGAGCACCTCGTCGAGCACAAGGTGATGCCGGGCAACCGGCCGACCACCTTCCTCCTCTGCCGCAAGCGCACGCCGCGCGCGCTCGGCCGGCTGGTGGCCCTCTACGAGCACGCCACCTTCACCGCCGGTGCGCTGTGGAACATCAACAGCTTCGACCAGTGGGGCGTGGAGCTCGGCAAGAAGGTGTGCAGCAGCCTGCTGCCGATGCTCGACGGGCCCCGCCGGCAGGCACCGGACGCAAGCACCGATGCGCTCATCGCGCGCTACCGCGCGTGGCGCGGGCGCGGCGCCTGAGGCCGGGGCCCGCGCCGCGAGTCACGCACCGATCGGCTTCGGGGGCGCGTCGGGGGGCGCGCCGGGGGGCGCGCCCGCGGCACGCGCAAGGACTCAGTTCTGCGGCTGCGGCGGCGCCGCGTACGGCGATCCACCGTACGCCCCGCCCGCGGTGAGCGCCTGCTCGCGCTGGTGCTGCGCCTCGAGCTCGGCCCCCTCGTTGGCATTCCACTTCGGCGCGTTGTCGAGGCTCCAGCCGCTCACCGGCGGCGAGTACGGGTCGATGCTCTGGGCCAGCGCCAGCCGCTGCGCCTCGCCGTGGCGGTAGACGGCCAGCAGCTGCTGCTGTCGCGCCTCGGCCTGCTCCTGCGTGCAGCCCTGCGACGGCGGCACGGGCCGCCACGTCGGTGGCAGCGGCGGCTGCGGCGCCGACGGCGGAGGCGGCGCCTTCGGCGGGGTGGGGATCACGTTGCGGAACTGGTTGCCCTGCCCGCCCGCGGCCTGCGCCGCGCCCGTGAGCACGGGCGCGTACGCCAGGATGGTGCCGCGCATGTCCCCTCGGGTGACGTCGAGCGGCGTCATCACGAAGGTCACCGGCTGCGCGGGATCGCCGCTTCCGGAGATGGCAAGCACCATGTCCTTCGGGAGGCTGTAGTCGCTCACGCCGCTGTACACGGTGTGCTGCTCGAGGTGCGGGAAGATGTTCACGTTGCGCGCGCTCGGCACGGCCCACTGCCACACGTTGGACGTGAGGAGCGACGCCTGCGGCACGATGTTCCACATCCACGGCGCGCTCTTCACGGGCCCGTTCTGCACGGCCTGCGGCCCGGGGGCCGACGGCGGCATGGGGGTCCAGGCGATGTACCCCTCGCCGTAGGCCCAGTTCACCCAGCCCGGGCCCCACGTCTTGTCCGGGATCCACACCCAACCGCGGCTGTCGCCCCACCACGCCCAGCGGCCGTAGTGGTAGACGGCCCAGCCGAACGGCTCGTAGCTCTGCCAGTACATGCCGAAGCCCTCGGCCACCAGCCACTGCCCCTGCGTGTACGGGCGCCACCCCGGCAGCACGCCGCGCGGCTGCCACACCCAGCCCCACTCGCGGTCGGAGATCCAGGTGCCGTAGTTGTTGAGGTCGGTCATGAACTGCTGGACCGTGATCGACGTCGCCACGCCGATCGCGCCCTGCGCGTGCACCGCGCGCCCGAGCGCGAGCGGCAGCACCACCGCCGCCAACGCCACCACCATGCGGAGCACACCGACCGATGCCAAGGCAACGCGCGTCATGCCGCGGATCGTAGCCCCGTCACGCAGACCTCCGCAGGCGCGCCACGCACGCCGGGACCTCGTCGGCGGCCACGCGCATCTCCTCGTCCGTGGTCAGCCGGCTCAGGCTGAAGCGCAGGCTGCCGTGGGCCACCCGCGGCTCCACGCCCATGGCCAGGAGCACCGGCGACGGGTCGAGCGAACCGCTCGAGCACGCCGCGCCCGCGCTCGCGGCCACGCCGCGCTCGGAAAGGAGGAGGAGCAGCGCCTCCGCCTCCAGGCCCGGGAACCCGATGTTCGTGGTGTTCCAGAGCCTCGCGGCGCCGGCACCGTTCACCACCGCGTCCGGCACGGCGGCGCACACGGCCCGCTCGAACGCATCGCGCAGCGCGGCACCGCGCTCGCGCCCGGCGGCATCGGCCACCCACGCGGCTGCCGCATCGGCCGCCGCGCCCATTCCCACGATCCCCGGGACGTTCTCGGTGCCGCCGCGCTGCTCGCGCTCCTGCGGCCCGCCGACGACCTGCGCCCGCACGCGCACGCCCGCCCGAACCCACAGCGCGCCCACGCCCTTCGGGCCGTGGAACTTGTGCGACGACACCGTCGCCAGGTCGACCGGCAGGTTGGCAAGCGCCGTCGGCATCCGCCCGACCCACTGCGTCGCGTCGCAGTGGAACCGCACGCCGCGCGCACGGCACCGCTCGCCGATCGACTGCAGCGGCTGCAGGACACCGGTCTCGTTGTTGGCACCCATCACGCTGACGAGCGCCACGGCGCCGTCGTGCTCGGCAAGGGCCGCATCCAGCGCCGCCAGGTCGATCACCCCATCGGCTGCCGGCGGCACCCAGGCCACCCGCACGCGCCCGCGCGCCTCGAGCGCCTCGCACGCCTCGCGCACCGCGCTGTGCTCGGTGCGCATGGTGACGAGCACCGGCGGCAACGCAGCCGGACGCCCCGCGCCGCCCATCGCATCCAGCGTGCCGGCAATCGCAAGCCACGCGCTCTCCGTGCCGCCGCTCGTGAAGACCACCTCGCGCGGCTGCGCGCCCACGAGCCGCGCCACCGACTCGCGCGCCAGCTCCACCGCGTGCCGGGCGTCGATCCCCGCCCGGTGAACGCTCGACGGATTGCCCCACCCGCGCACCAGCGCGTCGGTCATGGCGGCAACCACCTCCGGAAGCGGCTGGGTGGTGGCGTTGCTGTCGAGGTACGCCCGCATCACCTTCACGGTAGCGGCGTGGCCCAAAAGCGGCGCGGGCCCCCGGATGCCGGGGGCCCACGCAGTGCGGATGAGAGGACTTGAACCTCCATGGGAGTTACCCCACTAGAACCTGAATCTAGCGCGTCTGCCAGTTTCGCCACATCCGCATTCAGGTGAAGGGACCAGTATATCGCAGCCCGGCCGTGCCGAGGCGGGACGATTGGCCCGCAATACCATGACCCCGTGGCCTACCGCCCGCCGTTCATCGACCCTGCGTTCCGCATGGTGGAGCCGCCGCATCCGGCCACCATCGACGAGGAGGTCCTCCTCCGCTCCTGCGAGATCCTCACCGGCCGCGTGGGCGGGCCCGGGGGGCAGCACCGCAACCGCGTGGACACGGCCGTCTGGGTGACGCACACGCCCACGGGGGTCGAGGCGCAGGCCAGCGAACGCCGCAGCCAGATCGAGAACCGCCGCATGGCCATCCGGCGCCTGCGGCGCAAGCTTGCCTCGCACGTGCGCACCCTGGCCTCGCGCGACACCCACACCTGCAGCGAGCTCTGGATGCGCCGCCGCCAGGGCAACAAGATGGCCGTGAACCCCGACCACGAGGACTACCCCGGCCTGCTCGCCGAGGCGCTCGACCTCGTCGTCGCGCGCCGCTACGACCTTGCCGGGGCGGCCGCGCTGCTCGGCATCACCATGAGCCAGCTGAGCCGCCTGATCAACCACGACAAGGGCGCCTTCGCCAAGGTCAACAAGGGCCGCGAGGCCTGCGGCCTGCCGCCCCTGCGCAAGTAGGATTCCCGCATGCCGAGCCCCGGACCAGCATCGCACCCGCTTGCCGCGGAGATCCGCGACCTGGTGCAGCGCGAGCTGACGGCGCTCGTGGCCATGCGCCGCGACCTGCACATGCACCCCGAGATCGGCTACGAGGAAGTCCGCACCAGCGGCATCGTCCGCGATGCCCTGCGCGATGCCGGCATCCGCCACGAGGGTGGCCTTGCCGGCGGCACCGGCGTGCTGGCGCACCTTCCCGGCACCGGCCCGCGCGCCGTGGCCTTGCGCGCCGACATGGACGCGCTGCCGATCGTGGAGCGCGGCGGCCCCGCCTGGAAGTCACGCACCGAGGGCCGCATGCACGCATGCGGCCACGACGGGCACACCACCATCCTCGTCGGCGCGGCGCGCGTCCTTGCGGCCCTTGCCGCGCGCCACGCGCTTCCGCGCCCGGTCACGCTGGTCTTCCAGCCGGCCGAGGAAGGCGGCGGCGGCGGGCTGCGCATGGTCGAGGAAGGCGCGCTCGACGGCTCGCGCCTCGGGCCGCCCGTGGAGGAGGCCTACGCGCTCCACGGCTGGCCGGAGCTTGCGCTCGGCACCGTCGCCACGCGCACCGGCGCCATCATGGCCGCGAGCGACCGCTTCGAGGTGCTCGTCGAGGGCCGCGGCTCGCACGCCGCGTGGCCGCATCGCTCCGCCGACCCCGTGGTGTGCGCAGCCGCGATCGTCACGGCGCTGCAGTCGATCGTCGCGCGCAACATCGACCCGCTCGACGCAGCGGTCGTCAGCGTCACCGCCATCGAGGGCGGCGCCGCGTTCAACGTCATCCCCGACCGCGTCACGCTCCGCGGAACGTACCGATCGCTGAGCGAGGCAACCCGCTCGCTCGTGGAGCGCCGCATCGCCGACGTGGCGGCGGGCATCGCCGCCGCGCACGGCTGCACCGCGCGGGCGCAGCTGCAGCGCAACTACCCCGTCACCGTCAACGACGCCGACGCGGTGCGCCGCTTCGAGTCGGTCGCTCGGGCCACGCTCGGCGACGCGCGCGTCGCGCACCTCGACGCCCCCGTGATGGGCGGCGAGGACTTCGCCTTCTACGGCCCGCACGCCCGCTGCTGCTACTGGGCGCTCGGGCTTGCCGCGCCGGGAACAAACTGCCCCCCGCTTCACGCCCCGGACTTCGACTTCAACGACGACGCCATCGCCACGGGCGTGGAGCTGATGTGCGCGCTTGCGGCGCGCGAGGCGCACCCAGAGCATGGCTGACCGCATCGCAGGTCCCGGCGGCGCGCGCCGTCGTCGCTGACCGTCACTTCGCGCATCCCCGCCGACTTCGGCCGGCGGCCACACTCCTCGCCGTGTCGCCTTCGGGCGGCGCGGCGAGGTCTCTTTCGAGGGGCACTGGCCCCGTGGATACGCTCCCGGACGCTCACGCTCCCTCCACGCGCTGACCTCGGCTCGCCCAACGCACGCTCGTCCGCGCGCCATCACCTCCACGAGCGCGTCCAGGCACTCGCGGCGTCCGGCCAGTTCGCCGAGGCGTTCGCGCTGCTCGAGGAACCGCTGCGGCAGCACCCGTGCGATGCGGGGATCCTGCGGCTGGACGGCGAGGTGCTGTACCGCGCAGGCAACGCCGGGCAGGCGGCGCACCTCGCCGAGCGCGCCGAGGCGGTCGAGTCGCATCCGGCCACCATGCTGATCGTCGCTGGCCCCCGCATGCGCGCCGGCGAGACCGATGGGTCGCTTGCCCTCTGCGAGCGCGTGCTGGCGGCGCGTCCGGGCCACCTGCACGCCGGGATGGTGATAGCGCGCGCGCTGGAGTCGGCGGTGCGCGCGGCCGAGGCCCGCGGGCATGCCCCGCAGCGGCACCAGCCTGCTCGACCAGGTGATCGACGCGCACGCGCAGGCGGCGGGCGTCGCGGAGATGGCGGGGATCGAGCACTTCGCGCGGCAGCTCGAATCCGCCTGGGACGCAAGCCTCCCCGCACCCGAGAGCTTCGGCCCCATGCGCGACCGCGCGTTCAAGAACATGGCCGCGGCCTCCGTCGCGGCCTGCCAGAAGCAGGCACCGCGCGCCAAGCGCATCGTGAACAAGGCGCTCGGCAACAACCGGATCGTCGGGCTCCTGGTGCGACTCTTCCCGAAGACCCGCATCATCCACGCCATCCGCGACCCGCGCGACGTGGCAGTGAGCTGCTTCATGGGCGGCTTCAACAACGACTACTACCCGTGGACCGCCAAGCCCGAGTGGATCGCCGTGGCGTGGGAGCAGAGCCGGCGGCTGATGGAGCACTGGAAGCGCGAGACGGACCTGCCGATCCTGGACGTGCGCTACGAGGACATGGTGACGAACCCCGGCGAGGAGTTCCCGCGCTTCATCGAGTTCCTGGGCCTCGAGTGGGACGAGGGCTGCAACCGCTTCCACGAGCGCAAGCGCACGGTACGGACGCTGAGCTACGACCAGGTGAACAAGCCGCCCTGCGCAAGCAGCGTGAACCGCTGGCAGAAGTACGAGAAGTTCCTGCGTGGGGTGGAGTGGCCGCGCTACGGGTGACGGGGCTGGTGCCGTCGCGTGGCACCGACCCCGCGGTCCGGGAACGGACCGCAAACGCCCCCGCGGCAGGCTGATTCCGGCAGGTGCACGCAGGCATTCCCGCGGATCCGGGATACCTTCCCCTTGATGCGAACCCTGCTCGCCCCACTCGCGGCAGTCGCCGCGGCCGCTGCCACGCACGCCGAGGTCCAGGAAGTCCTGCTCCCCTCGCCGCTCACGACACTGCCGGCGAGCGCGGTGGCCGCGAACCTGCGCGACGCGGTGACGGCGCTGGTGCCGGACGAGGCCATCTGGAACGCGATGGCCGGCGCGGAGCACGTGCGCCTCGAGGCCGTGCCCGTCACGCCGACGCGCACGGCCACGCTCCTCCTCCACCGCATCGACCCGTTCGCAAGGGATGCGCACCTCGTGAAGGCGCGCGCGCTGCCCGCAGGCGGCGTGTCCGAGGAACCGCTCCCGCGTCCGCAGGGCCAGTGGTGGGGCGGCGTGGTGGAAGGCGCGGCGCGGTCGAAGGTCATGCTCTCGCGAAGCGCCGCGGGAGTGCTCGGCTTCGTGCAGGACGAGCACGGCACCGTGGTCATCGCGAGCGACCGGCCGGGCGGCTCTGGCCCGGTGGTCTCGTATGCGCTCGGCGAACTCCCCGATGGCGCGATCCGCTGGGACCCGTGGCAGTGCGGCGAACTCGAGGTGCCGGGCGACGATGGCCCGGCGGAAGGCGCCGCCGCGATGGTCCAGCCCTGCCGCCAGTTGCGCGTGGCGGTCGAGACCGACAACGAGCTCTACCAGCGCTTCGCGGGAGGTGCCGACCCTGCCGCGGCGGCGACGGCGTACGTCGCCACGCTCTTCGCGGGGATCGGCCAGATCTACAAGACCGACCTCCAGATCCTGCCGCACGTGAGCTACCTGCGGCTCTGGCCCACGGCGGCCGACCCGTGGACGCAGACCTCCACCGGCAACCAGCTCAACGAGTTCCGCAGCTACTGGCTTGCCAACATGTCCGGGCAGCAGCGCGACCTGGCCGCCATGCTCTCCACGCGCGGCCTCGGCGGCGGCGTGGCGTGGCTCTCGGCCGCATGCAGCAACGACTGGGGATTCTCCGTGTCGGCCAACCTGGCTGGCTCGTTCCCGTATCCGCTCGTCGACAACAGCGGGTCCAACTGGGACATCATGGTCACCGCGCACGAGCTCGGTCACAACGTGGGCACCACCCACACCCACAATTTCTGCCCCACGCCCGGCGACAGCTGCGCGCCCTCTGGCTACTTCGGCGGATGCCAGACCGCGCAGGTATGCACCAGCGCCGGAACCATCATGAGCTACTGCCACCTGTGCAGCGGCGGCACGAACAACATCACGCTCGACTTCCATCCGCTGTGCATCGACGCCATCGGCGCTTACATGACCGAGTCCTGCGACCGCGTGGCCGGCGCAACGCCTGCCGTCGCGGTGAACGACGCCGCATCGCTGCTGCAGGGAAGCACGGTGCAGGTGGACGTGCTGGCGAACGACATCCCGGTGAACTGCGAGACCATCACGCTCGAATCGCTTCCGGCGGTGTCGAGCGCGGGCGGCACCGTCACCCGCCTCGTGGGCGCGGGCCCCGGGGGACGGGACATCGCGCGGTACGCACCTCCCGCCGGCTTCTCCGGCACCGACGCCTTCAACTACCGCGTCAGGGAGGCATCGGGAACGCTGTCGGCATCGGCCACCGTGAGCATCCGCGTGGATGCGCTCCGTCCGGCAGACAACCCGATCGGCGACACCGCTGGCCTCGCCGTCGCCTACTACGACCTCGTGTCGCCCTCCGTGCTGCCGGACTTCACGCAGCTCACCCCGTTCGCCACCGGCGCCGTCGCGCAGGTGAACTTCGCCTCCACCGGCGGCAACTTCGCGGGAAGCGGACGCGCGGACAACGTCGGCGCGGTGTTCACCGGGTGGCTGCGCGTGGACCAGCCGGGGCTCTACACGCTGTACGTCAACAGCGACGACGGTTCGCGGCTCCTGGTCGGCAGCACCCCGGTGGTGGGCAACGACGGCGTGCATGGCATGGTGGAGGCCTCGGGCACCATCGCGCTGGCCGCGGGCCGGCACGCGATCCGCATCGAGTTCTTCGAGGCAGGCGGCGGGGCCGGCTGCATCGCATCGATGGCCGGCCCGGGCCTTGCGAAGACCGTGATCCCGGTGGACCGCCTCACGCGCGGCGGAACCACCAACCGCGCCGACCTCAACCTCGACGGTCGCGTGAACGGTGGCGATCTCGGCACGCTGCTGGGTGCCTGGGGGAGCGCGGGGCCGCTCGGCGACGTGAACGCCGACGGCACCGTGAACGGCGTCGACCTCGGCCTCCTGCTCGGTGCATGGACCGGATAAGGCGCCCTCGGCCAATAACGGAGGCCTGATGCCCGGCCGCCCGGCCGAACCACCGCAACCACTTGCGGCAGCGGTCGGTTTCGGTACACTCTTCGATCTTCATCCCGCACCGCTTGTACGACTGATCCGCCGCAGGCACTTGGAAACCTGCGGACGCCCGAAGGAGGGCCGGCTCGGTCGGAGGTAGGAACCATGGCCAAGAAGGTCACCAAGCAGTTCAAGCTCATGGCTCCGGGCGGAAAGGCCACCCCGGCCCCCCCGCTCGGTCCCGTGCTCGGCGCCAACGGCGTCAACCCGGGTCAGTTCATCACGAAGTTCAACGACCTCACCAAGGCCCTCAACGGCCGAATGGTGGGCTGCGTCGTCACCGTCTACGCGGACAAGAGCTTCGACATCGAGATCAAGACCTCCCCGGTCTCCGCGCTCATCAAGGACGCGATCAAGATCGAGAAGGGCTCCAGCACCCCCAACACCGCCAAGGTGGGCAAGATCACCAAGGCGCAGGTGCAGAAGATCGCCGAGGAGAAGATCAAGGACCTCAACACCACCAGCGTTGAAGCCGCCATGCGCATCGTCGCAGGCAGCGCGCGCTCGATGGGCGTCACCGTGGAGGGGATGTAAGCCATGGCAGTCACCAAGACCAAGAAGCCGCTCGGCAACTCCAAGCGCATGCGCGCCTCGCACGAGCACGCCGTGAGGGCCGCGCTCCCCATGCAGGAGGCCATCGCCGCCCTGCGCAAGTTCAAGGCCACCAAGTTCGACCAGACCGTCAACGTCTGCTTCCACCTCGGGATCGACCCGAAGGCGGCCGACCAGGCGCTCCGCGGCTCCATCGCCCTGCCCCACGGCATCGGCAAGAGCGCCCGCGTCATCGCCTTCTGCGGCTCCGACAAGGTCGCCGCGGCCAAGGCTGCCGGAGCGATCGAGGCCGGCGCCGAGGAGCTGGTCGCCAAGATCGAGGGCGGCTGGATGGACTTCGACGTCGCCGTCGCCAGCCCCGACATGATGCGCGTCGTGTCCAAGCTCGGCAAGGTGCTCGGCCCCAAGGGCCTCATGCCCTCGCCGAAGGCCGGCACGGTCACCCCGAACGTGCCGGAGGCCGTCAAGGAGTACGCCGCCGGCAAGCAGGAGTACCGCAACGACGACGGCGGCAACGTCCACGGCGTCATCGGCAAGCTGTCGTTCAAGGACGACCAGCTCGTCGACAACCTCAACGCGTTCATCCAGGCGATCCTCAAGGCGAAGCCCGCTTCGGCCAAGGGTCAGTACGTCAAGAAGTGCGTCGTCGCGGGCTGCATGAGCCCCGGCGTCCCCGTCGCGGTCTGACCCCGCGCAACCACAGGCAGGAGCAAACACCATGTCCAAGCCCGTCAAGCAGATGATCGTCAAGGAGTACCGAAACCGGTTCTCCGGCGTCGAAGGCGCGGTGCTCGTCGAGATCCGAGGTCTCGACGCGCCGGCCACCAACAAGATGCGCAACGACTTCGCGCGCAAGAACGTGAAGGTCGCCGTCGTCAAGAACGCCCTCGCGCGCGAGGCCCTCAAGGGCGGAGCGCTCGAGCAGCTCGGAGGCCACCTCTCCGGCCCGTCGGCCCTCGTCTACAGCCAGGACAGCGTGATCGACCTCGCGCGCGACCTGGTCAAGTGGGCGAAGGACGTCGAGAAGTTCGTCTTCAAGGCCGCGATCCTGGAAGGCGTGGTCTACGAAGGCCCCGCCGGCGTCCACAAGCTGAGCAAGATGCCCACCAAGGCGGAGGCCCAGGCCAACGTCGTCACCCTCGTCCTCTCGCCGGCGCGCAACCTCATGGGCGCCGTCAAGGGACCGGGCGGCCGCGTCTTGGGCATCGTCAAGGAAGTCCAGGCCCGCCTGGAAAAGGGCGAGACCATCACCGCGAAGGCCGGCTGAGCCGGGCCCCGCACACGCACTTCACTGCCTCATTTCGTCCATCCACCGTCCGACTGGCCCCCTCGGGGGTTAAAAACCGGGTGTTCCGGTTCCACTCGGAGGTACCACAAGAGAGTTGGAGCTCACCATGACTGCCACTGAAGCCAAGACGTTCGACGCGAAGATCAAGACCCTCGGCGACTCGATCGCCGCGCTGTCCCTCAAGGACGCGGTCGACCTCGCGGACTACATGAAGGACACCTACGGCATCGAGCCCGCCGCGGGCGGCGCCGTGATGATGGCCGCTGCCGGCGGCGGTGACGCTGCCCCGGCTGCCGCCGCGCAGACCGAGTTCGACGTCATCCTCAAGGAGGCCGGCGCCAACAAGATCAACGTCATCAAGGTCGTCCGCGAGGCCACCGGCCTCGGCCTGGCCGACGCGAAGGCGATGGTCGACGGCGCTCCGAAGGCCATCAAGGAGAAGATCTCCAAGGAAGACGCCGACAAGCTCAAGGCGGCCCTCGAGACCGCCGGCGCCAAGGTCGAGGTCAAGTAAGCCTCGGTCCGCGACCGCTGAAGCAATCCGCGAGCCCGGCCGCTTTGGCCGGGCTCGCGTG
>Ga0194116_10005231_pt1 | contig 14381 bp, 11 predicted proteins | sample TA2MahsurfametaG_4_FD_148617 | JGI IMG/M metagenome (GOLD analysis project Ga0194116, IMG submission 148617) | Freshwater microbial communities from Lake Tanganyika, Tanzania - TA2015008 Mahale S9 surface | ecosystem: Environmental > Aquatic > Freshwater > Lake | place: Tanzania: Lake... | reverse complement strand
TTGGGGATTGGGAATTGGGGATTGGCGATTGCGCCCACTCCCCAATCCCCAATCCCCAATCCCCAATCCCCAATCCCCAAAATTATAATAACAAAAATAATTTATTTAATAAATTTTTTTTTAATTTCTAAGATGTTTTGTATCATATTTCTAATAAACTATTTTAGATTAAAAAATTTAAATTTAAATCTTTAAAAAAATTTTTATTTAATAATAAATAATATTTTATTAAAAAATTAACTAAAAAAAATGAATAAATATGATGATATAAAAACCTTGCTGCTGACCAATATGGATGTTTCTCAATCTTGCGAATTTTTATATAATTATTTGAAAAATTATTGTTTTAAACCGTATAATAGAGAAAAAATTGATTCTTATTATAATAACTTAGCTGAAATATTGAAAAGATTTCTTTATTTCCCAAACGAAAAGAACCTAAATTCACAAAATCAAAAAATCTTCCAATCTCTTTTACAGATAGTTAATACAAAAAACTCAAAATTTGAAGATTTCGATATATTACTTAATTTATTTTTAGTTCCTACTAATTTCGAAAATGATGTTAATTTATTTACCTCAATCTTTATACACAACTACGGGAATACTAAATTTCTATTCCCAATCGTGAATTCTTCTAATACTAATAAAATGATTTTGCAATATTTAAGTCAAAACGGAAATGAAGTCATATTAAATAATTTTGGAATTTTTCAAATCTTATCACAATCTAAAGAAGATTTAATTAAATATTTACACAGAAAGGAACTAATCTTAACTATACGTGAATATTACATTTTTAATATATTAAGCTTTATAAGAAAGTCTTCATTTTTGAATAAATTAAATATAAAAGATTATTATCCAAATTTTAAGAGATACCTTGAAAACATAACAGAAAGTAAATTTTATTCAAAAAAAACTGAATTTATTTTAAATAATTTTGAAAAAGATCGATCAATTAATTATAATTTTTATAACATTTTATTTCTTGATTTTATTCTTTTTCTGCATTTTACGCCCTGTGTAACAAGCCAAAGACTTTTAGAAATACTGACTTATGCAATCGAATTTTTATGGTTAGGTGATTTTCTATTGTTACCAGCTAATTATTTTTATTCAATGTCAAATATTGATAAATTCGAATCAAATATAAATCCTCAAAATATTGGTATTTCAGCAGCGAATAGATATAATAATTTTTTATTTTCTTCCAATAAAAATATTGAATTCCAAAACATTTTGAATTTAAATGCTGCAGGTTTTACAAATCAAAATATGATTGCCAAACAAATCAATATAACAATTCCAAATTTGCTTTTATTGAATTGTTTGAAAAATTTTATTTCTCTTTTGCAATCAAGAAGGTATTTATTTGATGAGTCAATTTTCAATGGAGAAAATATCTTATTGTTAAAGCCTAATGTTCTATTATTTAATTTACAAAATTCACTCTTTAATTTATTCAAATTCGGTTTTATTAAATTTTATAACCAAGAAATAACTTCTGAAATTTCGCTTAGCGATTTTGCAAGCGTTTGGTATACATTTTTAACTCCTTGGGAAAGTCCATTTAATGAAACAAATTCTAGTATTGCCAATAGCAATTCTAGAAGCCCTAGTGAAAAAAGCTTTGGTTTTTTGAATTGGTATGGGACTGAAAATCACAGTAATTCAAAAAATATAAATTCAACTTATTATAATAATTTCAATTGCAGAAAAAATGTTTCTCCTTTAAAAACAATATTCGGAGCCCACTCACTCCATAATAAACAAAAAGCACAAATCGCTATGTATATGGGATACATCGAAATTAATTTACATTTCTACACAAGTTTGTTCCAGGAATATATAAATGCATTTAGTGTATGGAATATATTGTCAATAGAAGAGCTTAGTATTTTAGTAAATCTTCTTGAAATGTACGAAATAAATCATGGACTTTTCATTAATGGCTTTATGAATTACTTTATTTTGAAAGATTTTTCTAATGGAAATATCATTGTAAGTATTAAAATTTAAATTATTTTTTCTTTTGTTAAGAGTCATATTTTAAATTTTTATCATGGAATTATGTTTTTATTTAATTTTTCAAAAGAATTTCAGCCAATCTGGTGTAATTGAGAATTTTGTTAGGCATAATCCTTATATTAGAAAAGACTTGTTCCCTTTCGATATAGAAGAAAATATAAATCAAGTAAAATTACTTGTATCGAGTTTAGCAAACTTGATTTTTAAATTATCTAATTCGAATGATTATCGGTTGGAAGATACAAGCAGATTCATTAAGAGAATTGAGCATTCCATAAAAATTTTAAAAAATTTATATGCGATTAAAGAGGTAAATATATTTTTTTGTTTGGTTTCTTTTTAATTAAAATTTTTGATTAAATTTTCAAATATTTTTATTCTAAAAGGATGAAATTGAATATAGTAAAGTTCTAAGCACTCCAATTAAGGATAGTTCAAATGTTTATGATAAAAGAATAATTTTGGAGTCTTTTGAATTTGATAATCCATGGAATAAAAAAATTACTTCTGAAGAGTCTTCGATTTTGTTCTTTATATTATTTTACTTAGCATATTTTATTGATTATTTAAGGAGAATTCCTAAACAATTTAACAGAGAAGGTGTTCCATTACCTCCAGTCACCAATTTGAGATATTTATGCAATTATTATAATCTTTTGTCAACATCTGCTATGTTAATTGCTTTGTATTTCATGTTAAAATTAATTATATTATACTTGCATTAGAGCTGACTTTAAATTTTTTTTCCAAAACAGAGAGAAATTTGTAAAGCGATTTTTTCAAAAAAATAACAAATTAATAATTGATTTATACATAATTAGATTAATATTTAAGCTTAAATATTTAAAACTTTAATTTATTATAAAAAATAATTCTTCGTTAAATATTTATAAATATTTATGTATATTTTAAAGTTTTAATTAAATTTTATTTAACAGAAAATTTCATCAAAAATGAGTATCAAACAAAGATAAAAAATTTTAGCTTTGAAATGAGCAGTTATTATTTGAAATGCGAAGTTTTCTATTTTTTAAAAAAATTATTTTTTATCTTTTTCATTATAAAAATCTCTAATGTTTTTTAGAGCTTCTTCAGAAGGTTCATAGCCATACATGACTCTTGCCAATTTTACTCCTTGATGACTTGTTTTTCTATCTTCTAACATTTCCAATTGCTGTTTAACCAAATTAATTTGATTTTTTATATCATCATTATTCATGTTTTCATATTTATCGAAAATTTCTTTTAATTTCTCCTTGTCTTTTTCAGAAGCAACGCTTAGAAGTTTATTTGGTGCATTTTCAAAATTATCCAGATTGGGATTATATAGCTCTTTATAAAGCTTTAATTGTTCGTTTGCCTTACGCAAGTCATAAATTTTTCTATTAAAAAAAATTTATTTGATCATTTCATTTAATAAAATTTTATTAATATATAATATTTTACTCCTTTGCTATTGCTTTATTAAACTCACCAAAATTGTAATTAAATCTCCAAATAACTATACCGCCTAATTAGAATAAGTTTTCTATTTTACTGAATAATGCTCCAAGAATAAAAGGTTTTGCATTCCAGACTCCAAGAAAAATTCTTTTCATTTTTCAATAATAATGAAAATTTTGAATTAAAGATAATGATTATTTAATTTTATAATCATTGTCATTTCTATAATTCTATTTTGTAAAATTTGTAAATTAGCTTTTTGATTCAAGAAGCAATATTAATATATAAATAGGTGTATTATATTATATGTTTTTAAGGAACAAATTTAACTTTTATTTAAGAAAAACTTTGTCGTTTTTGTTAGTATCAATTTAATTGATAAATTAATAAACACAAGTTAAAGAAATGGAAACTGCAAAGGATGTTATTAATGATTTCGATTCTATTTCAAAAATGTTTATGGATTCAATATTAATTTTTGGGCCGAATATTGCATATATCTCGCAAATATCCAAATTTCGTAAACTTAACTCAAGCCAAGGTTTTTCTAAAAAAATTTGCCTTTTAATTCTTATAGCAAATATTTTAAGAATTTTTTTTTGGATTGGAAAGCGATTTGATATAACATTGCTTTATCAATCAATAGTTGCAATTATAATGCAGCTTTTTCTACTAAATGAATGCTTAGCAGTAAGCAAAGATAATTATCAAGACACTTATATTAATACTGATTCTTTTGAAAATATGAATACCTACAATACTTTTGAACAAGAAAAAGGTGATTCATCTAAGCTTATGATTTTTGGAGAAAATTCGCTTAAAAATGAGAAAGCAAAAAAAGACTTAAATACAACAAAAATAATTAAAGAAAGAGAATTCACAGATAATGGAAATTTTAGCAGAAAAGAATGCTTAAAAAGTAAGAATATTCAGTTGCAAAATAATTTAGAAGAAACAGAATATAAAAAAGAAAGTAAATTCTCTTTTCCTATAGAAAATCTTCTCAAAACACCATTAGAAAATATTCTTAAAACGGATATATTTTGGGATTGGCCTCACTTTATCGAATATGTCTTATTTTGTTTATTTTTCTCAATATTTGTAGCAGTGATATATTCTATTTTTGGAATTCATAATAAATTTTTTATTGAAGTTTTAGGTTTTATTTCTCTAATAATTGAATCAATGATTGGAGTCCCTCAAACTATTGAAAATTATAAAAATAAATCGACAAAAAATTTATCTCAGTTGACTTTCTTATTATGGATAAATGGCGATATATTGAAGACATTATATTTTCTAAAATTCAACTCTCCATTACAATTTATTTTAATGGGTTTTACTCAAGTCGCAGTAGACTCTATTATTATTTTTCAAATTAATTATTATAATTGAAATGATTTGTATTTAGGAGTTTGATTTCTTATGTTATTTCAACTTAAATTGATAATAAAGAAATCGGTAATTTAATGATCAAGTATTTCATTTATTAAAACTTTGATCAAAATTAGTATAAAATTATAAAGTACATATAGTTTATAGAATAAAGGAATTTTACTTTATATTTTTTATTATTATTGTTTTAATTGAATTGTTTTAATAAAGCATCAAATTAAATATTGATAAACATTTGTTTTTATCAATAAATTCAATATAAAAGGCTTTAGATAATTTAAATAAATAATAAACTCAAATATCAATGAGTAAAATTTAAATAATTAAAAAAAATGAAGCTCATTATTTTATGCATTATCATGAATATTATCGCTATACTCTCCAACAGCTTGAAAAGAAGCAAATCGAAAAGTAAAAAACAGTTTATTATTCGTAGACCTTTTTTTAGGCCATATCCAGTATTTTTCAGAAGAACTTTCGAATCTCCATCTGTTTACGCTGTTGTCAGAAGCGTTCCAGAATGCCCTCTCAAAAAAGGAATTAGAACTTTAATTGCTAAGACTAGTGGAGTTTGCAAATCCCCTTGTAATATTAAGACATGCATTCAAACTTCTATGGAATGCTGTGTTTATGCTAAACCAGAATAAAAGAGATAAAAAGCAAATTTATAGTTTTGATATAAAAAATCGAATTTTTATCTCGTATTTTATGAATAATAAATAATAAATTATAGAAATAAGAAATAATAAATTTAAGATTTCAAAGGTTATATTTTTGATTATCATATCTAATTAATTTCTCATCTGAAAGGTTTAAAAAATGAAAAAAAAGTAAAAATAATTAAAAGTATTAAAAAGCCATTACTAATTATTTCTCATATTTAATGTGATATCTCTAGTAAGTTATTTTTAAATTAAAAATAAAATAAAATCCTAACGAAAGGAGTTTCTTTAAAAATATTATCTTATAAACATTATAATGAAATTAAGTCTTTTATTCAAAGTAAAAAAAAAGCTTTAAGATTAGAATAAATATTTTATTTAGCAAAGAAAGTGAATTTTATTAGTATTCGTTTTTGTTAACTTCTGAAAAAAATAAATATTTTATTCATTTAGTTATTTCTTAACATAAATCAATAAGCTATTTTTATTTATTATATTATTGTAATAAAAACAAATTATAAAAAAACAGAAATTTCCCTGTAAAAATTAATGTTTATTAACAAAAAACTTAAGCTAATTAAATTAAAATTTTCAATTTATTTCTAAAAAATGATGTTCACAAAATTTCATAACTTACCAGCTTTGCTTGTTTTTTTAGCCATATTAATTAATCTAGATTCAATTTTAACTTCGTCTTTTGAAAGCAATAGCAATGATCCGTTCGCTGCTTTAGGAATCCCTGACTTATCTCCCAAAAAAGTAATGGATGAAATAGATAAAAGAAATGATGACCCTAGACAAAGCAAATCAATTCCTCAATTAAAATCAATGGAAGATTTACCTAATTTCTTAAAATTGTCAAATATTAATGAAGAAGAAGGAATTAAAATTCTTACTCGATTTTTAATCCAAGATGACTTTACCTTAAAAAAATACGGTGTTGTTTATGATCAAACTGGTTTTGACGGACTTGGGAAAGAAGAGATGATTGCACCAATTGGTACCGAAGAAAGACTTAATCAAAGAGCCAAAAGTTCAGCGAATATATGGTTTAAAGAAAAATACCCAAAATTAGTCTATGAAGCTTATGGAACAGAGCCTCAGATGGATGAAATTGTCCCTAATTGGAGAGTTTTCAAAGTTTTGATGATCGGAGGAAAAGGAGAAACAACTTATTTAAAGGTTTGCTTACCTTTGGATGAATCAGAGACTGCACTTGTTGGAGACAAAGATGAGCCTTGCTTGGATAAAGTGATATTTTTTAATTAAAATTTATTTGCTATTATTCAAATTTCTAAAATGACTCTCTTTCTTTATATTTTTCATATTCATTCACCTTTATTTTTGAAAGAATTTTTCAAAATTGATTGTTATTTTATTTTTTCATTCCTAAATAAATTTATTTTTTTAATTTAGGCTAATTTTGTCGATAAAGAAAAAGAGAAAAATGAAGACTATATCAATAAAATTAGAACTAATAATTTTTTTAAAAAGAAGAAATCTGGATCTGGATTGGTAAAGCTTTTACCAGGAGAAAAATTAATTGCAAAAGATAACAATCATAAAAGTATAGTTTTAGATTCTCATGCATTGAAAAAACAAGAAGTGTATTATTTATAATTAATATTAATTTTTTAATTTGTTAGCGCCAATGGCTTCCTGAATCCCCCATCTGTAGATTCAACAGCTGAAAGCCCTTATCTAGCTGCTTTGAAAAATAAGAGATCTATGTTCAATAATGCTATAAAACCCCAAATGGGAATGAATAATATGATGAATAACAATATGAATAATAACATGAATACCAACATCAATGGGAATATGAATAACAATGTAAATACTAACATGAATACAAATATGAATAATAACATGATGAATAATATGATAAATAGTTTTGGAAATAATAACTTTAGACCTCAAAATTTAAGCCCTGTTCAATATATGCAAAATCCAAATTTAAATCAAATGAATTTAAATAATAATTTTAGATTTAATCAATTAGGGAACCAAAGGCCTATTAATCCTCAAATAAATACCCCAATAAATAACAATAATAATCCAAATAATCAAATTAAATCTCCAATCAACAGCTCCAATAATAACAATAATAATGCTTTTGGAAATTACAGGTTCAATTCAAATAATAATGTAATAACTATGGGAAATAAAGCAAATTCAGATCCTTCTAAAGATATGGGAATTCAAGGTATGGATCCTTCAGTGGCAAATAATTTAAGTATAAAATTATTTCAAATAATGCGTATTTTTCATAAATTAAATAATTAGAATTTTCGTTTATATTTTAATTTTAATCATTTCTATCTTTTAAAGATACTTCAGTACAAGGAGTTCCGACAAACCCAAGTATTCCTCCCACTGTTCAAACAAATCCAAATGATCCCAATAATGTATATAAAATTTAATAATTAAATTTAATAAATTTTTTCAATTCCTCAAAAATTTTTCTAATTATCTTATGAAAAATATTAGAATTTCATGAATGAATTCAAACAATTAAAAGAACAAATGATGAAATTAGCAGTAATATATATGTTTTTTTTCTAAAAATAAATAAATAATCAAACCCGAAATTAGATTAGATTAATTTTAACATGAAAAATAACTAAATTGATTTAATTATAGGAAGAATTAAAACAAAAAGATGAAATTATTAAGCAGCAAAACTCCAAATTAAGTGCTGGTGGAATGAAATTAGATAATACGATTTCTTTACCAACTCCAGTAATACCTCCAATGGCGGAAAATCCAATTTCAAATTTAATCGCATCCTCAAATCCTGCACAATTACAAAATCAAACACCGATGCCAAATTCAATTCCTAATTCAAACTCCCTTCCAAATCAAAATGGAAATTTACCACAAGGAAATAATCCTCTTATGAACCCAAATTTTAATAATTTAAATTTCAATCCTATGAATAGTATTCCTATTGGAGTCAATGGATTCCCAAATAATCAAAATTTCAATCCTATGAATCAATTCAATAATTTCATGCCTCAACAAATGGGAAACTTTAATGTTCCAGGACTTTCTGGATTTGGCAATAATCAGATAAATCCAATGTTACCGCAGCAAAGTAATGCAATGAGACCTTTTGAAGCATTACCACAACAAAGAAAAAATTTAAGAGAAGTACTTTAGAGTGGATTTTATTTCTTCTAAATTTTGAGAAATACAGATTAATTAATCAAGTTTAAAAGTTTTAGGATTTAATAATTTAATAAATGAATTATTTACAATTTATTAAAATGTTGGGAAGGTTAATATAGATTGATTTTTATTTTAATCATGAATTTTATGAATTTTAGATTTTAAAAAAAGTTTTTAAAATCTTTTTTCAAATAAATACTAACTAAAGGTTAATAATATCCTTTTTTAAGTTACATTATAAAGTTTTAGCCCAAAAAATTAATTTTGGTGTAATTTTTAAAGTCATTTAAAATTAAAAATTATTTATATAGCAATCATCAAAAATTTATTATTATTATTGTGAATAATGAATAAACAATCTATTTTTATTTTTTCTCATCATTATTATTTTATATTTAAAACCACTTAAAAAATTAATCTAGTATTGGTTTTTGAACACAATATAATTAAATTTTAATTAAAAAAATTTTTCTGAATTAATCCTTTTATAAATATTCATTATTTAAATTTCAATAGAAAAAATTTAATGAATTGTCAATTTTCTGATGAATATTTTATGAAATAAATTGAAAAATTATTAAGAAATGTTTTAATTATTGCTCTTCTATTTTATTTATTTTCAATTCAAACATAAACAAATTAAATAAACTTAATTTTTTAATACATTTATTTATTATATTAAATCCCAAAAAGATAATCCAGATCTTTATTTATTATAGAGATTATATTTTTTTATTTTTACTACTTTTAATGTTTGCTTAATCAAGTTGATATAAAAAACTTAAAATTTTTTTATATAAAATATAATTATGCTGACAAATTTAATTAATAACAAATTGCTTACAAATTTAATCAATAATAAATTCTGAGTCATTATCTAAGTTAATAATCACTCTTAATCTTCATAATATCAATGATAAATTAATTATATACAAAATTTTTTTCTTTGATGAATATAATAACAAATCAAAGGAATAAGTCTTTTTTGAGACTAAATTCCCATCAATATTATATTTATTTTTTCAATTATTACTATGATCACTATTTATTTGCCTTTCAATTTATCTCAATAAACGAAAATTTTAAAATTTAGATTTTGCATTAGCTGATTTCGGTCTTTGGATCAGAAGTGGCAATAATGATAATTCATACTCTTTATCTATTAAACTAAGATTTAAATTGTTTACATTTATCATTTTAGATTTTAAGCCATTTGTAAATTTGTTCTGTTTTTTACTTTTTAAAGTTTTGTATTTATTCTTTTTTATATTTATATTAATCAATGAACCTAAATTAATGCAATCATCGTTATGCGATGATTCTGATTGATTAAACAAATTTTTATTTATCTTTCTGTTATAAAATTCATTTGAACAGATTTTTTCTTCATTTTTCAATATACAACTCTTTTCTTTATTCTTTTTCAAAATCAAATAATCATTTGTTTTGTTAAGATATCTGTTTATTTTAAATATATCATCAGATGAATAGTTCTTTTTTAGCCTTGTCTCGTTTTTTTCAAATCTACTTTTCCAATCAATATAAGAATTCTCAAGAAACTTGGAAATATTTATATCGTCAAAAAATTTTAAATGTTTATTTGAATAAAAGGAATTTTCAATATTACTTTCTAAATTCATATTTTTTTCTTCGTCAGAGTTTATATTCAATAAATTATTACTATAATTCAGATTTTTATGAGATATGAAATAAGGATTAAAGATATTATTTTTATTATTTTTTACAATATCAAAAGAATTGAATTCAGAGTTCTTATTGAATATAAAATCACATTTCTTCCCTATTTTATAATTTTTTTCCTGATAATTAGAATTTTTGTTATTTTTTTCTAAAATCTGTTTTAAAATATTTATAAATTCATTTATATCTTCTTGATTTTTGCTATCTGAAATGAAATCTATTCCTTTATTTTTGTGATTTTCTGCCAAGGAATCCTTAATATTTAGCTGAAAAATATAGTTGTTTTCATCATATATTTTATTTTTGTCATTTTCAATAATTGAATTTTTATTGTCATAAATGTCTTTATAATTAACTTTTAAAATATGTGTTTTATTTATTGGAGAAATAGTATTTTTGAAGCTCTCTGTATTATCAAAACTGGCTTCCGAAGAAATGCTCAAATTGACCTCATTACCAAAATGATTTTGCAATAATTTATAAAGCCCCTTGAAAAATGCATAATTTTCATTAATGAATTGATTATTAGTAAAATCAAATTTTTCTGATTGCGTATTATTCGAAATTTCAGAACTTTTGTTATGATTAACATCTTTTTCTTTCTTGACTTTATTCCACAGTTTGGATTCATTTTCTTTTTTTAATTTATTACTTATATAATTTAAACATAAATCTTCATCAAATTTACCAATTATAGGTTCTTTAAGGTCTATGACTGGATCATTTATTATAATTTTTCTATTATATTCACAGTTTAATTTGGAATTATTCAAGACTGCGGAAAAGCTTTCGCTCAATTCTCCTTCTTTTCCTTTAGATTTACACAAGAGTTTTTGATTTTTATAATCATTAAAATCTATAATATTATCAATAAGGTCAGGGGCTTTAAGAACATTATGATTTTTGATATTGGGTTTAAAACAAGTTTCTTTTTGCCTAATCTTCAAACAAAAAGGAGAATGATTAAGATATGATGAATTTTTATTTAAATTTAAATCATTTTTTAACATTCTATTCATATAAGGAGAAAAATCATTATTAGATGCTCCTTTTGTTTTTATAAACGAACATTCTGGGTTAGATATATCCTTTTCAATTATCAAGGCTAAAAATTCTATTAAATTTATTAGACATTCGCTATAATAAAACATGCTATTCAAAGTACTAAAATTATCATTTTTTCCTATCTCAATTTGATTATTTTCATTATTTCTATTATTGTTTAAATTTATATCAATAAAATCCTTAATTAAATTATTATTAGGATAATTTTCGTCTTTAATCGTTTGTTTGTTATTAATAATTTTAAGACTTTTGCCAAAATAATCAGGTTTTTTATCTCTGAACCTAAAATTTAAATTGTCATTCAAGTTTCTTTTATCAGTGTTTTTATATTTAAAATAACTATTGTAATGAGTATTTTTTAGATTATCGTAATTATTGAATTTTTTATAGAAATCATATGAGTTTAAATTTTTATTTGTAAATTCTTCATTTTTATATCTATTAAATAAATTACTAGAAAAATTTATTTTATTATAGGCAGATTCATCCGGAAAACCTAATATTTGTAAGCATATCTTCTGTAACATTTTATAGAAATCATTATATGCAGTTTTATCATTTTTATCATCTGGTTTTAAATGATTTACAAAGTTTGCTAGACAAATAAGTGTTTCAAATTCAATTTTTCTAAAACAGATTTTTATTTTTTCAGCTAAAATTTTTCTTTTTTCTTTATCCAACAATTCATTCTGTTGTAAATGTTCGCTTAGTAAAAAGGCAAATTCTCTATCTTCAAATATTAAAACAATCTTTTCAGCATTTATGATATAAATAATTACTTCTTTTAAATAATCATATAAAATTCCACTCAATATAGAACAATCTTCAATTTTATTAAAAAATGACCAATTATTTTGATTAATCGTTTTTTTGACTTTATTTAGCATTTCTTCTTTTTCATCTGACCAATAGTCCTGAAAATATAAATGATGATAGATAAGTTCTTTAGAATATTTATTTTTGTCTATGAATTCAATGACTTTTTCAAGAGCTTCAACAAGTAGTTTCGGGATAAATTCATACCGGAAAAATTCTTCTCCAAATAATAAGTCTTTCTGGTTTTTCATATACTGCTCAATCGATATTTTAGGAACAAAAAATATTTTCCTTGCATTATTAATATATTCTCTAAATCGTTGACAAAACAGAAGTTGTTTTTTTTTCTGTATAGTTCCAGGCCTTTTTTGTCTTAACAATTGTACAACTTCATCTATGTTCATATTTGTATCAAAGAGTATATAACAGGCAACAATTACTCCAGTTCTTCCATATCCAGCATGACAATGAACTAAAACCTATTAAAAAAATATAAATAATATAGTTTCGAGATTTAAATAATCCTTTAATTAAAATATACTTTTTTCTTTTTTTCCTTTATTGTAACAGCCATTTCCTTTACAGTTTCTAATACAAAATTTAATGAATCGGGTATAGACATATCTTTCCATCCAGCTAATTTAACTTGAATGTCTTCTGAGATAAAAGCTTGAGGTTCATATGTAAACCCACTTCGAAGCTCAAGTTTTCTATTTGGTCCGCAATAAGGATGCTCTCCTTCTCTTTGTAAATTAACTATTAATCCAATTTGATTTCTATATAAATTTAGTTGGATTTATTTTTTTAGTGGAAAAATATCCATTAAAATTATGAACATATTCTTTCTACATATAAAAATGAATAAAATAGGATTTTAATTAATTGAATATTAAAAAATTAATGATACTCTTTGAATTTTTTTATTAAATCGAATTGATTAATTAAAATAGTTGAAGGCCTTTGAGAAGCAATTAAATCATTTGTTATGTAATCACAATTCAAACCATCTATTGCAGCATTTTTATTCTTTTTCCAGTCTTCGTGTTTGCATGAGACTCCACCACAAAACATACATCTTAAATAAAATAATTTCATTTTGAATAAAAATAACCGATAATTTAGAAATTTTTTTTTTCAAGTAATTTCATGACTAATTAAAGAAAATCTGGAAACAAATTTTAAACTATTCTTAATAATTCGAAAATAAAATATTTTAACTAAATATATTTAATTATTAGCATTTTTAATGAATTTTCAAATCTTATACAAATAACTTTTTAAAATTAAAAATTATTTATACCGAAATTTGTCTTTTAATATCCAATGAGGTTTTGGCCTCTTCAAAGAGTTTTTGTAAGATTCGATTTTTTTACAAGAACAAGAACCTTTTGAGAGCTTATTTTTTTCTTTACACCTATATAAAATATCTAATCTATTTTTATTTTAATTATTTACTTTTTATTTTTGATTATATAAAAAATCAATAATAAGAAATTTAACTGATGAAAAATAATATAAGAGAGATTTATAATGAATCCCTTAATAAAAAATTCCTTGAAATAATTTTTGTTTTTTACTGGTTTTTGTAATCTTTTGAATATTTTTCCTTCATAACTTTTTGATTTCTTTCAAAAGTTCTGTCAATTTTTCTGGATAAAACAATTTCTTTATTTTCTAAATCAGTTTGAGGTCTTATTTCATATTTTATTGAATTCGCCTGATTTGTCTCAACACATGATCCAAATAATTTTTTAGGAATACAATTTCCAAAACAACTCATTTTTATTTTGAAGAAATTATATTTTTACTGAAACAAATAATTCAATAATTTAAATTATTGAATATATAATCAAACTTGATTAATTAAAGAAAAATTAAATTATTTTTCGATATAAATTTCTTAATTATTTTAGACATTATTCAAATTTACTTTAATATTTTATACCAATTAAAAATTTTTTCATTTTTTCATTTTTTTATTGATTATATTATTTATTTTCTTATGAATTTAAAATCAAAATTAAATGATTTTTTAAAATTTAAAGTTTAGTAAGTTGTAAAATAAATAAATCGATTTATGGGGATTGGGGATTGGGG
>Ga0194116_10005230_pt1 | contig 14381 bp, 6 predicted proteins | sample TA2MahsurfametaG_4_FD_148617 | JGI IMG/M metagenome (GOLD analysis project Ga0194116, IMG submission 148617) | Freshwater microbial communities from Lake Tanganyika, Tanzania - TA2015008 Mahale S9 surface | ecosystem: Environmental > Aquatic > Freshwater > Lake | place: Tanzania: Lake Tanganyika... | reverse complement strand
GCGGCAGGCGCCGCGCGTGCTGCTGGCGGACGAGGTGGGTTTGGGCAAGACGATCGAGGCCTGCCTCATTTTGCAGCGGCTGCTGGCGACGGGCCGGGCGCGGCGCGTGCTGATCCTCGTGCCGGAGGCCCTCACCCACCAGTGGTTCGTCGAGCTTCTGCGGCGCTTCAACCTCTGGTTCAGCATCCTCGACGAGACGCGCTGCCAGGCCGCGGGGGCGAGCGACCCGGGGCGCAACCCGTTCCTCGGCGCGCAGCTCGTGCTGTGCAGCGTCAGTTTCCTCGCGGGTCTGCCCGGGCGGCGGGCGGAGGCGGTGGCGGCGGGCTGGGACGTGGTGGTCGTCGACGAGGCGCACCACCTCGCGTGGTCCCCGGAGGCGGCGAGCCCCGAGTACGCGCTGGTCGAGGAGCTGGCGGCGGCGGCCCCGGGCCTGCTGCTGCTGACGGCGACGCCGACGCAGCTGGGCGTGGCGGGGCATTTCGCGCGCCTGCGCCTGCTCGACCCGCAGCGTTTCGCCGACCTCGCGCGCTTCGAGGCGGAGGCCGAGGGCTACGCGCGCGTGGCCGACGTGGCGGGCAAGGTGATCGAGGGCCGCCCGCTTACCGCGGCGGATCGGACGGCGCTGCGGCAGATCTTCGACCGCGACTCGGAGACCCTGGCGCGCCACCTCGACCAGCTCGCGGCGGGCCGGCCCGGGGCCCGCGAGGCCCTGCTGCGCACGCTGCTCGACCAGCACGGCACCGGCCGGGTCGTGTTCCGCAACACCCGCGCGGCGATGACCGGATTCCCGCGCCGCCGCTACTGCCCGGCCCCGGTCGACGGCGCGTCGGTGGTGGTGCACGCGCGCCTGGCCCGCGAGCTGCGGGCGGAGGCGGCGGGGGAGGACGCGGACCTGCGCCCGAATTTCCGCGACGACCCGCGCGTCGCCTGGCTGGCCGCCTTCCTCCGGCGTGAGCGCGGCGCCAAGGCGCTCCTCATCTGCCGTTCCCAGCGCAAGGTGCTCGCCCTCGCCGCCGCGCTGCAGGAGGTGATCAGCGCGAAGGTCGCCCTCTTCCACGAGGGCCTCCCGCTGGTGCAGCGCGACCGCAACGCGGCCTGGTTCGCCGAGCCGGACGGCGCGCAGTTGCTGCTCAGCTCCGAGATCGGCAGCGAGGGGCGCAACTTCCAGTTCGCGCACCACCTGATCCTCCTCGACCTCCCGCTCAACCCCGCGCTCCTCGAGCAGCGCATCGGGCGCCTCGACCGCATCGGCCAGGGCGCCGACGTCCACATCCACCTCCCGTACCTCGCGGGCGGCGCCGGCGAGGTCCTCGCCACCTGGTACGACCAGGGGCTCGACGCCTTCGCCGCGCCGGTGCACGGCGGCCACGAGTACGAGGCGGAGTTCCGCGGGCGCCTCGTCGACCTCGCCACGGCCTACGCGCCGGACGGCGAGCCCGGCCCGCGGGAACTGGCCGCGCTGGTCGCCGAGACGGCCGCCTTCCGCGCCGCGCTGCGCGAACGCCTCCAGCGCGGGCGCGACCGCCTGCTCGAGCTGCGCTCGTTCGACCGCGAGGCCGCCGCGGCCGTCGTCGCCAAGGTGCGGGCCGCCGACGCGGACCCGTTTCCCCGGCGCTTCCTCGTCGAGCTGCTCGACCACTTCGGCGTCCGCATCCGCGAGCACGAGGAGGGCGACCTCTTCCTCGATCCGAGCCACGCCTACGTCGAGGGCTTCCCCTCGCTCCCCGCCGAAGGGATGCTCGCGACCTTCGAGCGCCGCCGCGCCCTCGCGCGCGAGGATCTCCGCTTCCTCACCGCGGACCATCCGCTGATGGGCGACACCATCGACCTGCTGCTCGAGTCGCCCGCCGGCACCGCCGCCTGCGCGCGCCTGCCCGGTGACGAGCCGGACCTTTTGCTCGAGGTGCTGTTCGTGCTGGAGACCGTCGCGGACGCGCGGTGGCACGTGGACGAGTTCCTCGCGCCCGCGCCGGTGCGCGTGGTCGTGGATCTCCGCGGCCGCGACCGCACCGCGGAACACCCGGCGGCGGCGGTGGCGGCGGAAGCGTTGGACCGGGAGCTCCGGCCGCTGCTGGAGCGGCCCGGCTTCAACGGCGACCTCCTGCGCGCGATGCTCGAGGCGGCCGAGGCCCGGGCGGACGCGGTCGCGGCGGGCCTGCGGGCGGCGGCCGCGGCGCGGGCAGACACCGTGCTCGCGGAGGGCGTGGCGCGCCTGGAGAGCCTGCGGCGGATCAACGACACCGTGCGGCCCGCCGAAATCGAGCTTGCCGCGGAGCAGCGCCGGCGGATCGGCGAGGCGATCAGCCAAGCGCGGCTGCGGCTCGACGCGGTGCGCCTGCTGGTCGTGGGCGGGCCCGAGGACGAGTGAGCCGCGCCCGTTCGCTCAGCCGTTCCGGCTCAGGGCCGCGGCGGGGTGACCAGTATCTGTGTCCCGCCGGAGGGCGGGGGGGCGTTGGGTGCGGGCGCCGCGCCGGAGGTCGAAAAGTTGAGCACGCGCACCTCCATCCGGTTGCCACCCGCGCCGCCCTCGGCGGACTCGGTGATGAACGCCTGGCGGACCGCTCCGGCCGCGTTGGCGCCGGCGGGCAGCACGGGGAACACGCTCATTCCCTGGGCGCGCGCGGGTAGGTCGGCGGGGGGCGTCAGGCTGAACGCGAGGCCGCCCTGGAGCATCGTCACCCAGGGCGATTGCCGGGCGTAGGCCTCCGCGGCCTCGGGGCCGAGCGTCTGCGTGAGGGTGGTGCGCGCCTCCGCGGCGAGCGCCTGCACGCGGGCGCGGCGCTGGTCGGGGGGCAGGGAGGCGTCTGCCTGCACGCGCTGCGAGGCGGTGGCGAAGTTCTCGCGCGCGGCGGCGAGCCGGGCGGTCGTGTCGGTCGGCAGGTTCAGGCGGGTGGCGAGGCCCTCGAGGTTGCGCAGGTCGCCGTCCTGGGTGCGGCGCACGCGGGCGTAGGCGGCCTCGCCGAGGGCGGCGCGGACGTCGTCCTCGAGCTGGCGCTGGGCCGCGGCGAACTGCTGGCGCCCGGCGGGGTCGTTGCGCGTGGCGGCCGTCTCCGGGGGGAAGCGCGCGTCGAAGGTGCGCTGGAGGGCGAAGACGCGGCGGAATTCCTCCTCGGTCTCGAGGCCCTCGCCGTAGCGGGCGCGCACGACGGCGGCGGAGGGCGAGAACCGCGTGTCGTAGGCGGCGCGCTCCTCCGGGGAGAGGAGGGCGGCGAGATCGCGCTCGCGCTCGGCCGCGAGGAGGCGGAGGCGCTCCTGGTCCGCGGGAAGCACGATGCCGCCGGTGCCGAAGCGGGCGCGGAGGTCCGCGTAGTCGTGGTCGATGCGGCGGAGGGCGGCCTGCTTCGCGGGCGGGAGGAAGTCGAGGCCCGGGCCGGCGAGCCCGGCGTCGTCGCCGAGGGCCTCGCCGAGGATCACGCCGAGCTCGCGGCGGAGCTGCTCGCGGTGCTGGCCCATGGCGGGGTCGGCGCGCCACCAGCGTTCGCCGCCGGCGGGCCGGGGGCGCTGGAGGACGGCGGCGAGGCGACGTCCCAGGAGGAGGTCGCGCGCGGCGGCGGGGTCGAGCCCGGCGGCCTCGAGGTCGCGGGCTTGGCCGGAGGCGAGGGCGGCGCGGAGGCGCCCCGCCGAGTCGGGCGCCGGGGCGGGCCGCGCGGGCGCGGGTAAGGCGGGGGGCGGAGGCGTGGGGCGCCGCGCGAGGGTGGCGAGCAGCGCGGCGTTCGCGACGAGCGAGCCGGCGAGCAGGAGGAGCGGGACTTTCATCTGGAAATCAGACGCGGCGGCGAGCGCGGATCGAGGCGACGGCCCGGGCGGTGACCGCGCCGAGCACGATCGCGCCGCCGGCGAGGCCCCAGCCCGAGGGCCGCTCGCCGACGAACAGCAGCACCCACACCGGGTTCAGCACCGGCTCGATCACCGGGATGAGGACGGCCTCGAGGGCGGTGACGTGCCGGATGGCGCGCGCGTAGAGCCAGTAGGAGAACCCGAGCTGCACCGTGCCGAGCGCGAGCAGCGCGGCCCAACCGGCCGGTGGGAGCGGTGGCGCAGCGACGATCCACGGTAGGCCAAAGGCGAAGGCGAGGGCGTTGCCGAGGATGATCGACTCCACCGCCGAGCCGTCGCGCTGGCGCCGCAGGGCGATCGTCATCGCCGCGAAGCAGACGCCGCTGAGCAGCGCGAGCAGGTCGCCCGCGAGGTGGCCGAGCGCGAGGCTCCCGCGGAAGAAGAGGGTCATCCCGCCGAGGGCGGCGGCGATCGTCAGCCAGTCCACCCGCGTGGCCGGCTCTTGCAGCAGCCAGGCGCCGAGGAGCGCGACCCACACCGGCGCGGTGTACTGGAGCAGAATGGCGTTGGCGGCGCTCGTCATCGTCGTCGCGGTGCAGAACGTGATCGTGCAGGCCGCGTAGCCGAGGGCGCCGATCATCTGGTCGCGCGAGCAGTGGAAGCGCAGGCCACGGTTGGTCAGCAGCAGGAAGATGGCGGCGACGGCGCCGCGGCCTCCGGCGACGGCGAGGCCCGGCCAGGTGGCGGCGACGGCCTTAATGAGCACGCCAGCGAAGCTCCAGCACACGGCAGCGCCGGCCAGTTGGAGGACGGCGCGGGAGTGATCGCGGGCGGCGGCGGAGGGCATCGGGGTGAGGTTGGCGCAACCTGGGGGCCGCCGCCAAGCCTGCCGCGGCCGGAGTCCCCGGCGGCGGGGGCAAAGATTTTCCTAGGCAAGCGCCGCGCGTTCCCTCTAGAACGGTGTTCGTTTCAGAGGGAAAAACCCAAAATCAAAACCAAATACCATGGCCAAGAAGACCGCTCGTAAGCCGAACGCCGCGTTCATGAAGCCGGTGACTCCCAACGACAAGCTTGCCGCTGTCGTGGGCGCCGCCCCGCTCCCCCGCACTGAGCTGACCAAGAAGCTCTGGGCGTACATCAAGAAGAAGGGCCTCCAAGACAAGAAGGTGAGGACGCAGATCAACGCCGACGACGCTCTCAAGGCGGTCTTTGGCGGCAAGTCTGCGGTCTCGATGTTCGAGATGACGAAGCTCGTCTCGAAGAACTTGAAGTAAGGCACCCGAGTCCCGGTTTCCTCGGCCGCCGCGAGTCCCCTCGCGGCGGCTTTTCTTTGCCGTGTTTTCCCCCGCCCCCTCCGTCCGCGCCCGGGCGATCGCGATGCTGCTGCTCGCGAACCTGCTCTGGGGCCTCAGCTTCCCGCTGGTCAAGGTGACCGGCCTGCTGCAGGCGGAGCTGCTGCCGGGAGCGGGCCCGTGGGTGCTCGCGGTCTGCACCGTCGCGCCGCGCTTCCTGCTCGCGACGCTCTTGCTCCTCGCGTTCCGCCCCGGGGTGCTGCGCGGCGCGACCGCCGCCGAGTGGCGCCAGGGGCTGATCCTCGGGCTCTCCGGCGCTGCGGGGATGCTGCTCCAGACCGACGCGCTGCAGTACACGGCCGCGAGCACCTCCGCCTTCCTCACCCAGTTCTACGCGGTCCTGATCCCGGCGTGGATTGCGTGGCGCGTCCGCTGCCTGCCCGCGCCGCTCGTCTGGCTGGCCGGCGGCCTCGTGCTGGCCGGCGTCGCGGTGCTCGGCGGCTTCCACCCATTCGCCCCCAACGAGATCCCGCTGCACTTCGGCCGCGGCGAGGCCGAGACGCTGCTCTGCTCCGTCTTCTTCATGGTCCAGATCCTCACCCTTGAGCGCGCGGAATTCGCGGGCAACCGCACGCTGCCGATCACGTTCGTGATGTTCGCGACCAAGGCCGTGGTCTTCGCCGCCCTCGCATTCGCCCTCGCGCCGGAGGCCGCCGCGCTCCTTCGCCCTTGGCAGTCGCCCGCCTGGCTCGGCCTCACCGCGGCGCTCACCGTCTTCTGCACCCTCGGGGCCTTCGGGCTGATGACGGCCTTCCAGCCGCGCATCTCCGCCACCGAGGCCGGCTTGCTTTACTGCGTGGAGCCCGTCTTCGCCGCCGGCCTCGCCCTTTTCCTCCCGGGCTGGCTGTCAGCCTGGACTGGGATCTCCTACGCCAACGAAACACTCACAGCTGGGCTGCTCGTCGGCGGCGCGCTTATCACCGCCGCCAACGTGCTGCTCCAGCTCCGGCCCACCCGCTGACGCGCCTCACCGCGGCTCGGTGAGGTACTTCAGGAGCTCGACCGCCTCCCGCTCCGGCAGCGCCTCGAGCAGGCCGGGCGGCATCAGCGACTGGGTCGTCCGCTGCCGCTCCCGGATGTCCGCCCGCGGGATGGTCACCGTCTCCGCCACGGTCCGCACCACCACGGCGGTCTCCGACTCGCGGTCGATCATCCCCGACACCACCGTGCCGTCTCGCCGCGTCAGCACGTGCAGCTCGTAGGCCGCGCCCACGACGGCGTTTGGGTCGACGATGTTTTCAAGAAAGTAATCGAGGCCGTGGCGCCACGTGCCGGCGAGGTCGGGTCCGAGGCGACCGGCATCGGGGCCGCCGGAGACGTGGCACGCGGCGCAGAGGCGCTCGTAGGTGCGCCGGCCCGCCGCGGCATCGAAGGCCCACACGGGTGCGTTGCGGAACGTGTCGCGCAGGCGCGCGATGGTGGCCTTCGCGTCGGTGGAGGCCTCGGCAGTCCGGCCCCAGACTCCCTCCAGCCGGCGGTTCACCTCGGGGTCCCCGAGCTTCCGCAGCTGCCGGGCGTGGAGGGCGGTGAGGTCGCGCCGGTCGAAGGAGCCCGCGGCGACGGCGCCGAGGAGGGCGCGCGCGAGCTCGGTGCGCCCGGTGAGGACGGCCAGCGCGGCGTTGCGCTCGGCGGAGCCGAGGCCGCGAAACGCGCCCAGCAGGGCTTGGGCGGCCGCGGGGGCGTCGGGGGCCGCGCCGAGCAGCGGGATGACGGCTGCGCGCAGGTCCGGGTCGCCCAGCAATTCCGCAAGGAGCGGTACGGCGCCAGGATCGCCCGTGCGGCGCAGCAGGTCGAGGGCGCGGCGCCGCTCGGCCGCGGGGACGTTGCGGTCGGCGAGGCGCGCGCGCACCGGGCCGAGCACGGAGCGGTCGCCGAAGAGGGCGGCCAGCTGTTCCACGGCGTCGCGCGCGTGCGGGTCGGCGGCGCCAGCGAAGCGCGCCGCAAGGCGGGGCCAAGCCGCGGGCATCGGCAGCCCGGCCTCGGCCTCGAGGGCGAAGGCGAGCACGCGCAGCGTGCGCACGGAGCCGCCGGCCGCGACCTCCGCCGCGAGGGCCTCGCGGCCCGCCGGCTGGCGTGCAGCGAACCAACGCAGGGAGTCTGCCACCACCGGGAGCGCGGTCTCGTTCGCGAGGGCCAAGGCGCGGGGCAGGTCGGCGGTGACCTCGGGCGCGAGCGCCGACCAGACGAGGCGCGGCAGGAACCGGTCGGTGGCGTCCTCGGATCGCCGCGCGAGGGCGGAGGCGACGGGCCAGCGCGCGTCCGCCGGCAGGGCGGGGACGGCGGAGGCGAGGGCGAGGCGCACGTGGGCGGAGGAATCGGAGGCCGCGAGGCGGGCGAAGGTTTCCGCGGGCATGGCCGGGTGGCCGGGTTGCTCGGTGGCGAGATGCACCGCCCAAGCGCGCACGGCGTCGTCCGGATGCGCGAGGGCGGCAGTGAGGCGGGCGGCGTCAAGGGCGCCGGTGGCGTGGAGGGTCCAGAGGGCGCGGAGCTGTCGGGGCACGGGAGCCGCGCGGTCATCGGCCCGGGCGCGGAGGTCCGTGAGGGCGGCGGTGGCGAGGGCGCCGCGGGCTGCGCGTTCCTGCAGGAGCCGTCGGGCGGTGCGCACGTGCCACTCGCTCGCGTGGCCGTGGAGGGCGGCGAGCGTCGCGTCGTCGAGGCGGCCGAGGTCCACCCGCGCGGGCCGCCAGGTCGCGGCCCAAGCGACGCGGTAGATCCGGCCGTTGGTCCGGTCCCAGATCTCGTCCCGCGGGTTGTGGCAGTGCTGAGTGTCGCTCCAGTCGATCGCGTAGACGGCGCCGTCAGGCCCGTACTGGAGGTCGACGGGCAGATAGGTGGGATCCGGGGAGAAGAGGACGTCGTGGCCGCCGTGGAACGTCTCGTAACCGGAGCCGGTGCGGACGTTGACCTGGTGGTTGATCTGATGGCCGTGGAGGTTGTGGGTGAAGAGGCTGTCCCGGTACGCCGCGGGCCAGTTGTCGCCGAGGTAGATCATCGTGCCGACGTGCGAGTGGCCGCCGTAGACCGCGGAGGTGCCGGGCTTGCCGGCGCCGCCCTCGCCGCTGTCGTAGCGGGCGGAGGAGGGCAGGAAGTTGCGCAGGCCGGGGGCGAAGTCCGGGCCGCGGTTGGAGATCCACGGCGCGTAGTCGTTGTTGGCCTGGTTCCAGTAGTGGCCGTTGCGGATCACGTGGGTCGTGCCGCCGCCGCCGTGGAAGCTCCGGCAATGGGTCATGAACAGGTGCCCGTGGGCGTTGAAATCGAGGCCCCACTGGTTGCTGCCGCCGTGGGCGAAGACCTCGAACGCGCGCCGCACCGGGTGGTAGCGCCAGACGCCGGCCCGGATCCTTTGCCGCTGCGCGGCCGGGGTGCCGGGCGCGCCGACGTTCGAGAAGGTGAACACGCCGTGGCAGCCGTAGAGCCAGCCGTCGACGCCCCAGGTGAAGCTGTTGAGGGTCTCGTGGGTGTCCTGCCAGCCCCAGCCGTCGAGCAGCACGTCCGCGGGGCCGTCCGGCCGGTCATCGCCGTCGCGGTCGGGCACGAAGAGCAGGTGCGGGGCCGCGCCGATCCAGACGCCACCGAAGCCGACCTCTAGGCCGCTCACGAGGTTCAGGCCCTCGAGGAATACGCGGCGCGTCTCGAAGTGGCCGTCGCCGTCAGCGTCCTCGAGGATGATCACGCGGTCCCGGCCCTGGCCCTCGGGCTGCCGGTTCGGGTACGAGTGCGCCTCGGCGATCCAGAGGCGGCCGCGCGCGTCGAAGGCAAAGGCGATCGGCTGGCGCACGTCGGGCTCCGCCGCGACCAGGTCGGCTTGGAACCCGTGCACGAGGCGGAAGCCGGTGGCGACGCGCTGGCCGCCCGGGTTGGCCACGGGGCTCGCGGGCGCCTGGTTGCCGCGCAGGTGCCAGAGCACGGGGCTCGCGACGAGGCGGGTGGTGTCGTCGACGCCCGGGGTGCGCTTCAGCGGCGGATCGCCGTTGCGCCGCGTGGTGCCGATGCCGGGATTCGGGCCGGCGGCGGGCTCCGTCGCGACGGCCGCCGCGGTCGCCGCGGGTGGCAGCGGGCTGCGGCCGAGGTCGGTGAGACGCAGGGCGCGGAACTCGATCGTGCCGGGCCCCGCCTCCGCGACGAGGGCGAGCCCGCCGTGGTGCGCCGCCGCGCCGGAGCGGTGGTCGTCGGCCACCGCCACGCGCACGCCGTTGACCCACGTCTCGAGGTGCGGGCCCCGCGCGACGACGCGCAGGGTGTTCCAAGCGGGCGTGGCCCGCAGCAGCGCCGCGAAGTTGCCGGGTTCGCCGAACGGCTCGCGCCAGCGGCGGCCGTCCGGCGCGATCGCGCCGCGTTCGCCACGTTCCGCCAGCAGCTCGCCGCTTGTCTCGCGGGTCAGGCGCCCGAGCCAGACCGCGCCCGGGTCCAGCTCGACGCGGTAGCCGCCGGTCCCGCCGGTGCGGAAGGCGAGCGCGGCGCGCGCGCCGGCCCCGCCCGCAAGCCGGAACTCGGCGTCGAGCTCGAAGTCGCCCACCTCACCGCTCCAGCGGAGGGCGCCGCCGCCGGCCGGCGCGAGGTCCGCGGCGAGGCCGTCGCCGGCGGCGCGCCAGGCGGCGGGTCCGGTCCAGCCGGCGAGCGAGCGGCCGTCGTGGAGCGGGCGCGGGGTGTCCGCCCAGGTGGCGGAGGTGAGGGCGAGCAGGAGGAGCAGGGCGGGGCGCATCGGTCGGGCGGGGTGGGGAGGGGTGGCGCGGCGGGTCCGCGTCGGAGGGGGAAGGGAAGGGTCGCGGCCGCGGTGGGGGCAAACGCTTTCCGGCCGCGGGCCGCGCGGTTTCAGCGCAGGCGGTCGGCGGGCCAGCCGAGGTGGGCCGCGGCGCGCGCGGGCCACGACCAGTCATCGGGGTTGGCGCCGCGGAGGCGCACCGGCTGGCGTTCGGCGGCGAGCGCGACGGCCTGCGGCACATCGAGGAACCGCAGCACGTGCAGGTAGTCCGGGCCGCGCAGGTGCGAGGCGGGCGGCGCCTCCAGCTCGACCTCGGCGAGGCCGTCGACGTGGAGCGAGGCGTAGAGGGCGTTCACGGCCTGGTCGCGCACCCCGGCGAGCGCGAGGGGTTTGCCGGCGTAGGCGGGCGCGGCGCGCACGGCCTCGGCGGCGCGGCGGATGTCCCACACCCGCATCCCCTCGAGGGTCTGCCCGAGCAGCGGATGGCGGCGGCGCAACTGGTTCTGCTCCGCGGCGGGGGCGGTGGGCGCGGTGGGCCCGATGCCGCGCGGGGCGAGTTGCAGCACCTCCAGCTCGCCGCGGTCCACGGCGGCGGCCAGTTCCGGCGCGAGGCCACCAGCGGCCCACGCCGCCTCGTCGAGGGCCTGTACCAGCACGCGCGGGGCCGAGCCGGGTTGCCCGCGCGAGTGGCCCCGCAGCGGCAGGCGCACCACGCCCTGGCTGGTGAATTCCCAAGTGGTCTCGACCCGACCCGCGACCTCGCGCCCTCCGGTCGGGCGGAGGTCGGGTGCGCCGGCCTCGGCGGCAGAGGGCCAGCCGGCGAAGACGCGCGTGCGCAGCGCTTCCCGCCAAGCGTCGCGCTGCCGGGTCCACCCCGCGGCATCGGCGGGGAGCGCCGGGGCCGCGAGCGGCACGAAGCTGTCGTGGATTTTTGTGGTGCGCTCGTCCGCCGGGTGGCCGCCCACCGGGAACACCCGCAGGTCGCGCGGGGCGAACAGCTTCTCGGCCGCGACGCGGATAGGCGGGTCCTCGCCCTTCAGGAAGCGGTTGAACCAGCGGAAGGCGGGCACCTGCAGGTCCTGCGTGTCCTTGTGCGGGCCCTCCGTGATGAGCAGCCCGAGACGGTCGGATGCGCCCAGCAGCCGGTACACGCCGGCCACCGCGCGGTGGATGCGTTGCACGCCCTCAAGCGGGAAGATCGGGTCCTTGTCCGTGTTCGCGATCAGCAGCGGCCGTGGGGCGACTAGCGCGGCGACGGCCGCGAAGTCCCAGCGCGACGAGTTCAACGGGAACATGCAGTCGCAGTGCCCCTTGATCACGCCGTCGACGACGTGGTCGTGCAGGTCGGTGATGCCGGCGACGGGCACGGCGGCGCGCACACGCTCGTCGAGGGCCGCCGTGTACCAGGTGTAGGCGCCGCCGCCGGAGCGGCCGGTCATCCCGATGCGCTCCGGGTCGATCTCGGGGCGGGACTGCAGGTAATCCAGGGCGCGGATGCCGTTCCAGGCCTCGACGCCCGCTGGCGTGTAGCCGCGCGCGTTCCACGCGTGGAGGCCGAGGCGGTGGGTGCCGTGGTGGACGCCCTCGAGTTCCCCGAGCTGGATGGTGTCGATCAGGAGGCACGCGTAGCCGTGGCGCGCGAACCACGCCCCGTGGTGCTGGTACCCCGCCTTGTTGCCGAAGCTGACGCCGCCCTCCTTCACCACCGCGTGCCCGCACACGTAGAGGATGGCCGGGAGCCGCCGCTCGCCACGCGCGCGCGGCAGGTAGAGGTTGGCGGTGACGTAGAGCCCGGGCAGCGACTGGAAGTGGAGCTTCTCGACGATGAACTCCGGGTGCTCGAGGCGGCCGGTGATGGTCGCCTGGAGCGGGGTGCGTTCGGGGAACGGCAGCAGGCCGAGCATCTCCTGGAGCTCCGCGCGGGCGGCGGGCAGGCGCTCGCGCCAGGCCGCGGCCGAGGGGATGCCGGCGAGCGGGTCGCGGGCGAGGCGGGCGGTCTCCGCGCGGAAGTACTCCGCGAACATCCGGTCGCCCGGCCCGGGCGGCGGCGGGGGCGGGGTCGCGGCGCGGACGATGTGCGTGGTGCCCGCGAGGGTGAGAGCGAGGAACAGGATGCGGGGCAGGAGGGCAGGGCGGGGGTGCATCGGGGTGTTCGAGGAATGGCAGGCGACGCGGGCTGGGCCAAGCGTGGAGCGCGGGGTTGGGCTGGCTTTCGCGACGGCGGCACGTTTCTGCTGGGGGCGATGCGTTTCGTTCGCCCCCTCGCCCCGTTCCTGCCGCTGCTGTTCCTTGCCGCCGCCACCGTGGGCGCCGCCGCCGCGCCGCGGGAGATCGCGGGCATCGACCCGCGGCTGGCGATGTTCAACGACGGCAACGAGTGCGGCACCGGCGCGGTCGTGCCGTGGGCGGACCGCCTGTGGGTGGTTACCTACTCGCCGCACAACCCCAAGGGTTCCTCCGACAAGCTTTACGAGATCACGCCGGACCGGCGGCAGATCATCCGCCCGGAGAGCATCGGCGGCACGCCGGCCAACCGGCTCATCCACCGCGAGTCGCGCCAGCTCTTCATCGGGCCCTACGCGATCGACGCCGCCGGCCGGGTCCGCGTGATCCCCTACACCGCGATGTTCGGCCGGCCCACCGGCACCGCGCGCCACCTCAGCGACCCTGCCCACAAGGTCTACTACGCCTCGATGGAGGAAGGGCTCTACGAGGTGGACGTCCACACCCTCGCGGTCACGGAGCTCTTCCGCGACGAGGCCGTGCCCGGCGACTTCCGCCGCGCCGCGCTGCCCGGCTACCACGGCAAGGGGCTGTACTCCGGGCAGGGCGTGCTCGTGTACGCCAACAACGGCGAGCACGGCCCGGCGGCCCGCACCCGGCCGGAGACGCCCTCCGGCGTGCTCGCGAGCTGGGACGGCCGCGCCGACGCGTGGACGGTCGTCCGGCGCAACCAGTTCACCGAGGTCACCGGCCCCGGCGGGATCCTCGGGGCGGCCAATCCCGCGACCGACCCGCTGTGGACGATCGGCTGGGACCACCGCTCGCTGATCCTGATGGTCCTCGAGGCCGGTCGCTGGCACGCCTACCGCCTGCCGAAGTCGAGCCACTCCTACGACGGCGCCCACGGTTGGAACACCGAGTGGCCGCGCATCCGCGAGATCGGCGAGGACGACCTGCTGATGACGATGCACGGGGCGTTCTGGCGCTTCCCCCGCGGTTTCTCGCCCGGACGGTCCGCCGGCCTCGCGCCGCGCTCGAACTACCTGAAGGTGCTCGGCGACTTCGCGCGCTGGGGCGACCACGTGGTGCTCGGCTGCGACGACACCGCGCGCAGCGAGTTCCTCAACAAGCGGCGCGCCAAGGGCACCCTCGCGGCGCCGGGCCAGTCGCAGTCGAACCTCTGGTTCATCGCCCCCGCGGAGCTGGACCGGCTCGGCCCCGTGCTGGGGCGCGGCGCGGTGTGGCTCGAGGAGCCGGTGCGGGCCGGCGTGGCCTCGGATCCGTTCCTGTTCGCCGGCTACGCCCGGCGCGGCCTCCACTTGGCGCACGATGCGGGGCGCGAGGTGACGGTGACCGTGGAGGTCGACCGCGACGGCAACGGCACGTGGCGCGAGCTGCGGCGCCTGCGGGTGCCGGCGGCGGGGGCCGCGTGGTTCCCGTTCGCGGCGGAGGAGGCGGGGGCGTGGGTCCGCCTGCGCGCCGACCAGGACCTCGCGCGGGTCACGGCGTGGTTCGCCTACGCGGGCGGCGACGCGCGGGTGGCGGGGGCGGCGGACGCGCGGTTCGCCGGCCTCGCGCGGGAGGATTCGCCGGTCCCGCGGGGCGGGTTACTGCACGCTCGCGGCGGCGGGCGCCGCACCCTGGCGCTCGCGGCGGGGGACGCGTTCTATGAGTTGGGCGAGGATCTGGAACTGCGGCGCACCGACGAGCCCGGCGCGGCCGCGTGGATGGCGCGCGAGGTGGCGATCCCCGCGGACGCGGTGCGCGAGGACGCGGCGTCCGTGATCTACACCGATGAGGCGGGCCGGCGATTCCGGCTGCCCTTCGGCCGCGAGGGCCGCCGCGCCGCGGGCCCCCACGGCCCCGAGCGGGCCTGCCGGGAGGTCTGCACCGAGCGCGACCTGCTCAACGCGGGCGGCATCTTCTACGAGTTGCCGGCCGAGAACGCCGCCGGCATCGCGAAGGTCCGGCCGGTCGCCACCCACAACCTGCGCCTGCACGACTACGCCACCTGGCGCGGCCTCCTGCTCATCACCGGCGTCGCGGCGGACGCCCCGGCGGGCAATGGCCGGCTGCTGCGGTCCGCGGACGGCGGCGGGGCGGTCTGGGCGGGGGTCGTCGACGACCTGTGGGCGCTGGGCAAGCCGGTGGGTGTGGGCGGTCCGTGGCGCGAGGCCGCGGTCGCCGCCGGGGAGCTCTCGGATCCCTACCTGATGACCGGTTTTGACCGGAAAACCCTGTTCGTGGCGCACCGGGGCGCGGGTCCCGGCCGTTACGAGGTCGAGGTGGACGTGGCGGGCACGGGCCTGTGGGTGCCGTGGGCGACC
>Ga0194116_10005219_pt1 | contig 14404 bp, 13 predicted proteins | sample TA2MahsurfametaG_4_FD_148617 | JGI IMG/M metagenome (GOLD analysis project Ga0194116, IMG submission 148617) | Freshwater microbial communities from Lake Tanganyika, Tanzania - TA2015008 Mahale S9 surface | ecosystem: Environmental > Aquatic > Freshwater > Lake | place: Tanzania: Lake... | reverse complement strand
CCCAAAAAAAATTCGGTCAATAAATATTAGAAACACTTTTTTTTAATTGAGTCATTTAAAATTCAATAAATGGCCTATTTAATATAATAATTCAAAAGAAATTAAATATTGTTCAAATTTTTAATTATAGTTATTCAAAATTTGAGTGTTAACCAATCTAATTAATAAAATTTTTACAATTTTATTTTATTGTCTTTGAAAAATGTCAAAATTAAATCTCTAGTAATAATCAAATATATTAAAAATTTAAATAATTTATGGAAAATAAAAAAAATGAGGAAAAGGATTTAAAAGGTTATCTTGACATTGAAAAAAATGAAAAAGAACATGAAATTAAAAATGAAAAATTAGACTTTAAAGAAGTAGATTTTGAAAAAATTCTTGAAAATTTTGTCGCTCAAAACTCTAAAAATTTCGAAAACAACTATAAACCTAAAAACATAATTACTAATGAAAATGCCTTAAATAAATCAGATTATTTATTAAAAACTAAGCATAAAGACAAAGGGTTTTTACAAGGAGACAGAGAATTCAATAAGCTTAAAATTGAAAATAATGAAAAAAATAAAAAAGAAAAGAATGATATTTATGATCATTATATTAATTTTGAGAATTTCGATATTTATAATTTTGATTTATCCAAATCCTTAATTAAATCAAGCATAGAAGAAATTCAATCTAATTATGACAAGAATAAAAAAATCAAACAAGAAAAAGAAATAACCGTATATAAAAATTTAGAGGAATATGTTTCGGACAATAATTTAATGGATTTGATAACATTAAAAAAATTAACCTCATGTGATAGAGATGATATCCAAACATTAAGAAATTTTGAAGATAATTTTGAAGAAATAATTGAAGAAAAAAATAAAATTATAGAAGATTTAAAAAAGATAATTAAAAATCAAATAACTGAATTTGAGGATTATAAAAAAATATCTATAGTTTCTGTAAAATAAATAATATTCTTTAAACAATTATTTATAAATTTATGTTAATAATATAGAAAGATGAACTTCTTAATAGAATATCATTATTAAAAGAAAAAAATGAAAAATTAAAGTCAGGAAATAATGAAGAAATAATATCATTTTACGAAAAAAATTTAGAAATTACCAGCAATAATTATTTAAAATTTTTAAAGAAATTAAAAGATAATTGGGATATTGTTACTTTACCAAATCTTGGTGAAGAAAAAGAAAATATTTTTAGAATTTTCCAAACAATGAAAATACAAATAAATACTCTTTTTAAAGAAAATGAAAAATTAATTAAGTATTTAGATGATATTAAAAAATCAGAAAGAATGAATCATGTTTACAAAAATGTTATATCTAAATTTGGTGAACAAATAGACATCAACAGAAAGTAATTTCAATCTTTAAATTTCTATTCTTGGTTAATATCTTAAAATAAACCTAATTAAGAGTTTATCAGAATTTGAATAAAAAACAAATTGAATACGTCAAGGAATTGGAATTTCAAAAACAACAGTTATTAGAAGCCCTACATGAAGAAAAAGAAAAATCAAGAATCGATTACCAAAAATTAGAGAATCTATCTGAACAAATGAAAAATCATAAAAATTTCGAAAAAGAGATTTCAATGACAGGATATTTAAAGAAAATTGAAAATGGCAAAGAAGCAAATATTCTTGAAAACAACTTAGGAATTACTTCTTATCTTTCAAATTTTTTAAAGTATTTTAATTCAATATATAAAAACATCTAAAATAAAAATTCTTCAAATTTATAAAAATAAGTAAAAGTGGCAGCAAACCTAATAGTCCTAAAAACTCAATGTCTCCTAACAAAAATTTTTCATTTCAAAAAATCAATGAATTAATTAATACATCACCTACAGGAAACTACTCACCATTGTCTTCCACTCCAAATTTTGGGATAAGCAACCTAAAAAACAAAATGTATTATTATAAAAAATCCTCAAATTGTAATAAAGACAATGAAAATTTTAAATACAAAGAAAGATTGGAAAGTGAACATAATAAAAACATTGATAATTTATTTAAAAATACTGGAATTAATTTCGAGAAAACCAATCGCAATTTGAAAAATTTCTATAAAATAGTTAATGCTTCTAAAATAATCTTTAATGAAAAATTAAGTGATATAGGAAAAATAAATTATTTCTTTTTTGAGAAATTGGATAAAGTTGATGTTACATTGAAAATTCGATTTAAAAGAAATACTGAAATCATAAAAGATACAATTAATCTGCTTCAAGAAGAGTTTAATTACCTCTACAATCAATTTCAAAAATTCTATATTATTGATGTGATTCTTAATAAATTGTTTTTTGATGTTAAACTCAAATTTGAAGTAAAACATTAAATATAAATTAATTTTAGGAAGCAAGAAGATTAAGAAATTATACAAAATTTGAAATCTATATGGACAAAATATCACATATAACTTCAATTCAAGAATTAAAATAGATAAACTCTTTTAAATAAAGGAATTTTTTGAATTCGGTTAATAAATAAAAGGCTAGGAATGAGTATTATTCATCTATTTATTAAAATTTATTTTGATACTTGTTTAAATATAAAAATTTTTATGGTATTAAGAATTTAATTTTTAAGAAAATATCATGAAAAATATTCGTTTTAATTTGATATCAATAAAAATTTATATTAAACATAATAATAAATATTTTCATTATATTTATATATGAATGAATAATCCATTTATGTGTTAATATTTGGAATCTATAGTCGGAAATATAATATTGCGATTAATAAATTAAACTCTGAATACCATAAATTTCTAACAATAAAATCTAATGTAAAATACTTAACTCCGTTGATGAAAATTTTAGTATTGAAATAATTATATTTTTTATCAAAGTACAAGAATATTTTTCAATTTATTAAAAAATGAGAATTGAAATTTATTGATTAATGATTATAAATTCTTAATTTTTTCATTTAGTTATTTTGAATGTTTTTTACAAAATCTGAGAATGTATGTTGATTTCTTACTCTATTTATAGGGTCTTTTGCAATTATTCTTGCACTATTATTTCCTTCCATACTAATTGGAGAAAATATATTTTTAGATAAATTTATTGTATTTGTCATAATATTGTTCAGTTGATTATTACTAAATTCAATTGGAGTATTATTTTTGCTAAGTCCCTCAGTTATATTAGATAAAATTACACAGTCTTTGTTCGATTTGTTTACTTGATCTAAAAAATTAATTAAAAATAATAAAGGTTTAATAATCCATTAAAAAAAATATTTTACTGACAGGAGATAAAATGTTTATATTTGGGGATCTCAAATTTTTATTTAAATGCCCATCATTACTAACATTGGAAATTTTATTTGAAGAATTTAATTTCTTAAAATAGCTCATTGCTAAATCCTCAAAACTATTTATATTTCCAGCATTTAACCAAGGACTGCTTTTACAAGATGTAACATTATTAGTTGAGTTCATATTGGTTAATGTATTAAGATTCTTCGAACTTAAGTCATCCAATCTTATAGTACTTCCACATCCAAAAGTTGCAGTTGAGTTTCTATTGGTATTATTTTCATTATAACTAATATTTGAGTTCAAATTATTATTATAAAAATTATTTTTGAAAGGATTATTAGTGCTAGAATCTTCAGGAAACAATCTTTCATAATCGCAGATAATTTTAAATATAATGTAAATTCTTTTTTCACTATCTAAAATTAAATTTTTATAATTTTGGCAACATTCATTATAATATTCAGGATTGTTGTTTTTTATTACTTGCATTTTGTTGATTAGATTATTATACATTTGATTTACTTCTTCAATATTAACCTGATTTGATTTATTGCTTCTAAAACTCTTATTTGTTTTATCTCCATCAATTTCGCTTGTATCGTTTATTCTTAAATTATTTGTTAAATTGATTTCATTTAATTGCTTTCTCATAGCACCTATAGGAGTACTCAAATTCTCGCAAAACATATTATTTAAAATATTATTTTGATTAGTACTCGTATTTCCCATGTTAAAATTTAGTATACTCGAATTAGCCATACTAAGATTATTATTTAAATCTCCATTTATCTGGCTTCTGTATTTAGAAATTTCAGAAAAATTTAAAAATCCATTTCCTGCTGAAGGTGTAATCGGATTATTTAATATGTTCATATTATAATTGAAATTATTTTGTTGGGAAATAGGAGTAGAGCCAATACCATGAGGAAGATTGTTAATTTCCATACTCAAACCTCCACTTAAATTCATAAAATTGATAAAATCAGAATTTTGATTCATAAAATTATTGTTATTTAGGTTATTGGTGCTATTTAAAATAGGATTAATTGCTATATTATTTGAAACACTACTAAATGATGTTACTAATGGGTAAGGCATTAAATTAGAGATTAAATTTTTTGGCGATGTATGAGAAGAAATAGAGTTGTTAAAATTGATATTTCTTGGAGAATTCACTGGCATATTAATATGTCTTGGAGAATGATTAGCTAAATTTAGATTGCGAGGAGATTGAGCAATTAAATTTATATTTCGAGGCGAATGAGCAGTCAAATTAATATTTCGAGGAGAATGAGAAATCAAATTTAAATTCCGAGGAGAATGAGAAATCATATTAAAGTTTCGAGGAGAATGAGATATCAAATTAAAAATATTACTGTAATCATTATTTATTGGATTTTTAATATTGTTCAAATGATATATATTACTTAAATTTGATATATTTGGTACATGAATTTGATTATTTAAATTAGTAACATTATTATGAATATTAATATTTTGGTTATTTGAACATGAATTAAAAGCAGATAAATTCTGATTTGTATTTCCATAATTTTTGAGCATTGCTTCAAAATTTACATTTGATGAATGATTTCTTTCTAAATTGTTAGAATGAATACTAGATATTGTATTTAGGTTTACTGGTGTGCCTCTTGGCTCAATCGGGTTCTTAATAAAATTAAAACTACTGATTTGATTAAAATTAAAGATAGGCTGGATTTTTGAATTATTATTGTTTAGATTGCTCGAATTACTACATTTATTATTATTGAGACCTAAAATTAATGAATTTTCATTTTGACAATTACCATTCATAAGATTACCCGTATTTTCTTTAATGGTCTCATTATTTGACTGAATAGCATTTTTACCACTACTATTTGAATTTGAATTCGGGTTATTGTTTTGGTTATTAGTGTTTGAATTGTTATTAATAACATAATTATTATTTTCTGTGCTTTGATTGTTTATTTGATTTGTAAAATTTATATTACTACGCATATTTGTCAGTTTGCTAAAATTAATTAATTCTTCTCTATTGTTTTCATTTAATAATCTCTCCAGTTGAGCCTTTGGAGTAGTAACATCTTTAGGCTTTAAAAACAAATTATTATCATCTTTACTATTAGGATTTATATTTTTATTAATGGAATTTTCTCGATTTATTGATTTATTGAATAATTTATTAGTAGAATTATTTTGAAAATTAACAAAGTTACTATTATTGTTAGTTTTAAAGTCTTTCAAATTACTAAGATTGGAGAAGCTAAAAATGTTATCTTCTGAATTTATATTATTTGGTTTAGGCTTGATGATATTGGAATTTAAATCATTATCTTTTATATTATTATTAATTATTGTAGTTGATGATAAATTACTCAAATCAGCAAAATTGAAATGTTCATTTATTTTATAATTTAAATTTGTGCCATTGGATTTATCCAAATTTAAATCATTTTTTATATTGATAATTTTACAAGAATTTTCTTTAAAAGAATCATCTTCAAGATTCTTATTCAAAACATTTGCTGATAAATTGTAAAAATTAAACGTATTAGAACTTTCAATTTCTTTTTTTTGTATTTGTTCATTTTTATGATAGTCAGAAATATTATATTCTATTTTATTTACAATTTGACTAAATTTATTCATATTATTATAATTATCATTTGTAAAATCTTTTTTAGATTTGAAAAAATTATTGTTGTTGATTTCTTCATTAACTTTAATATTTGAATTATTCAACCTATTATCTTTAAAATTTTTATTATTGTTATTAATGGTATTTGCGAAATCAACAGCTTCACTAAAAGAAAAATTTAATTTATTGCAATCTTTTATGTTTGAATATAAAGAATTTTTTGAACTTTTTTCAGAAAAAGATATATGCATATTATTTGGATTTTTTTTTAAAAATTCATTATTGGAAATATTTTCAAAACTGAAATTATTATTAATATCAATGCTCTGTGTTACTTGAACTTTTTGTCTTTTTCTATTTATTTCTCTATTGATATTTGGGTTTTTAAGTTTTAATTTTCTATCTGGTTTTGTTGATGAAAAAATTTCTTTATCTTGTTTTTCTAAAATATTTTTTATATTTTCTAAGTTTTTCAAAATTTTTAAGTTTTCTTTTTTATATCTGTTCTCAATTCGAATTTCATCCAAACTAATTACTGAATTTTTTTTCTCCTCCTCTTCAGATTTTTTAAATGGATTTTCTTTGAAAGCTGCTAATCGTAATTTTTTACATTTTAATAGTTCTTGTGGATTATCTATATTTTCTAAAGTTTTTCTTTGCTAAAATTTAAATTTATTTTCAAAATATTGAATTTAAAATTAAAATATAATTTAAGGATTGTAATAATTTTTTCAAAAATTTATACAAATAAATGATTCTTATAGTGGGTTTTCATATTCCCACGTTCAGTAAAGCTTTTGTTACAGTTTGGAAAAGGACATTTATGTGGCTTATCTCCTTTATGAGTATGCAAATGAATTTTTAATGTAGAGCTTCTTGCAAAAGAATTATCGCATAAATTACATTTATAGGGTCTATAGTTTGTATGCCTTTTTCTATGGTCCTTTAAATGTCCATGTGCTTTAAAAGACATTCCACAATCAGGAAAATCGCAAATAAATGGTTTTTCTCCTGTATGTATTCTTACATGAGTTTTTAAATTTCCTTTTTCATTAAAAGATTTATCACAATCTTCATATGGACATTTGTATGGTTTCAAATTATACTAAAAAAATTTAAATTTTCAGAATTGTTTTTCTAAAATTCTGTAAATGACTATTAAGAAAATAAAATAAATTTTTTTCGTTTTAAAATAAATAAAAATTTATTAGAGAATATGAATAATTTTATCTATTTTGAAATTTTAAGAAAAAATATAAAAGATTTTTAAAATTGACTATAATTTTAACAATTGAAATACATGAGTTCTAATATGGATATCCAATCTACATTGCCGAGAATAATATTTTCCACATCCATCAACAATACACTTAAAAGGTTTATTTTCTGTGTGGTTAAATTCATGAGATTTTAAATTTCCAAGCGTAACAAATTTTTTTCCACAATTTTCAAATTTACACAAGTATGGCTTTATTCCTGACTAGATTTTAAAAAACACTTTTAATACAAATTTTTTACATGAAGTCTCAAATGCGTTTTCAAATTTCCATTTTCTTTGAAAAGTTTCCCACAGAAATCACATCTGAATTGTCTTTTTTCTGAGTTTTTATAAATCAATTAAAAAAATTACCTTTGATTATTTCAAAAATTTTATTTCCATCAAATAAATCAATTTCTTCATTATCATTTTTATATATTTCTTTAGATTTGTCCTTAGAATCCTATTATTTTTAATAAATAATTATTTAATTTATAAAATATATTTTTCCTAATAAAAATCAAAAATATTGAAATTAAAAAAATTAATATTGTTTTGATAATGAAAAACTAATTAAAACAACAAAAAATAATTGGAAATAAAATTACATTGCTTAGATTTTCATAAATAGTATTACTATTGTTCTCTTCTTTTGAGTCACCTAACATTTATTTAATTTTTAATTAAATAACTTTATAAAGAATTAAGAAATTTTTCTAAATTAATAAGGGATATCTTTTAGTTGATAAAAATTATTTGTGTACATAGATCCACATGTTTTAATAATTATTTTTAGATGTGATGAATTTTTAATAAAATTCTAAAAAGGAGATGAATTTATCAAAACTTTTATAATTTAAAGTAGATTTACAAGGAACAAATTATTTCTTTCAAATATTATCATAAAAAACTTAAGAAAAAACATAAATTTATATAATTTATTTTAGACATATAAATAAAAATAACCCAAATAATTTTTATTTTCAATTAAAACTTTAAAATTATATAATCAAAATATACAGATTGATTAATAAAAATTTTGGATTATTAATTGAAAAAATTAATAAATAAAAATGTAAAATTTCATTAATTAAATGTTAATCATTAAATATCTTCTTACATTAGAATGCATAATTATTTTAAATAATTTTTCTTTTTATATGAACATAAAGATTTTTCTTAATTGATAATCCAATTCAATTCCCTTTTTGAACAATTAGCCTCGAACAAAGAATCTAAATGCTTTTTGATCTCTCTGAAATTTAATCAATATTAAAATTATTCATTTACCAATTAAAGATTTCCTAAAATATTATTTCATTTTTAATGCTTCTTAATTTTAATAAAATTGAATTAAAATTTATTCAAAAATTAAAAAATAGAAGGTATGATTGATTTTATGATTGATTTTTTATCATTTATCAAATTAACTTTCTTTTTGAAATAATTTGAAAAAATTTATATTGAAAATGCTTCTTTTAATCTTTAGCAAAAATTATTTAAAAATAAATAAAAAATTAATTATTTAGATTTTATAAAATAAAATGAAGTATTATTTAGCATTCTTAATATTATTCTTTATTGCTCTAAATTCGATCTCTTGCTTTCAAAGTGCTACAGAACAAATAGAAATTAATCATTTGACCTCTAGCTTTTTAGAAAGACGATCAAAATTAAAATCTAAGAGAAGTAAGTCAAAATCCAAAAATAGAGTTAATTCTGAATCTCAAAGCCTTTCCCAATTAACTTTAGCTGAATCTTATAATAAGCAAACAAATGCAAATGATGCTGGAAGTGGTGATGTTTTTTACCTTGACAGACATGATATTGCTTGTTCTAAAAATTCTGCCTTGACTTCTTTTAGATTACAGAGACAAGATCCTAAAATGTTTTACAAATATAATTGCTTGACATCCACAGCTTTATCAAAGAAAAGTTTTATTGATAAGCAAACTAATTTTGATGCAACAGATTCAAATTCTGTAAATTCTGCAAATTATCTAGATAGACATGATGTAAAGTGTCCTGATAGCTATGCTTTACAACAATTCAAATTAATTAGAGATGGAAATAGAATTGCATATAAGTACCGTTGTGTGAAATTTATCGGAACTGATTGTAAATCACAAATGACTGATGAAACTTTTGGTTCAAACAAAAGAGAAACTTACTATTTAGACCGCCAAGTAATACTCTTAGAGCCCAATCGTGTCTTACAAGGATTCCGTCTAACTTCTAGATACGATGGAAATAATGCTTATTACAGATATGCTCTTCAAACTTGTAAACTTGATGATGTTGATTCTAAAATCTTATCATTAAGAAATCAAATATCTCTTTTAAATGATGACATAAATAACAAATACCCTAAAGAAATCAAAACAAAGGAAGATTTTATTAAAGAAAAAAATGACAAAATTAATGAAAACAACAGACTTATTAATGATCTAAAAGAAAAGAATAAAAAAAATAATGAAAGTATTAATTCTCTTAAGACAACTAATGATAAAAAAACTAAGTTAATACAAACCAATCAAAATACAATAAAAACAAACGATGATCAAATAACTTCCAAAAAAACCGAAGTTACAAATCAGAAGAGAATCGTCTCACAAAAAATTACAGAAATTCAAACCTTAGAAAAGAAAAATTCAGATTTGGCAATTGATTTAAAAAAAAATGAAGAGAGAAAGACAAATTTAGAAATAGATTTAAAAAATGCTAACACTGAATTAGCTAAAAAGGAAAAGCTTATTGTTGAAAACAACAAATTGTTAAATGATAATAAGAATAAAATCCAAGAATTAACAAATAGTAGAACTGAATTAGAAAAATCAATTGCTCAACTTGATGCTGAATTGAAAACTCTAAATGAATCTATTGAGAAGCTTAAAAAAGAAATTGAAGAAAATAATAATAAAATAAAAGAAAATGAAGCATTGTTAATTAGCTATGCTCAAAAAGATAAATCTTATAAAGATGAAATTGAATCTTTGAAAAAACAATTAAGTGATAATGAAGCAGCAATTAACTCAGCTACCACTATTAAAAATGAAAATGTTAATCTTAAGAAACAAGCTGAAGACAAAATTGCTGAAAATAAAAAGATTATTTCTGATTTGGAAAATTTCTAATTTAATTATTTTGAGTACCAATTTATAAACTTAAATTGAATCATAAAAAATCTTAAATTGCATTCAAAATAAAATTTATTTATTATTTCTCCTCAAGAAATTTATCATAATTTATGCTCTTATGTTTAATTTATTATAAAAAATATATTAAAACGTTTATTTTTTTATTAAATTTTAATGGAAAGATTATTATAGAGTAATTTCAAATAAACTTAAAAAATTAAAATTTAAAAATGATGAAAAATATTCAAGAAAAATATTGCAAAACTCAATTGAATTACATCAATTTAGATAAATTAAAATTCAAAGTTGTTAGAATGAAGGATGACAACTTCTATAAAATAGTTGACAATACCAAAATTCGAAGAAATTATTCTTTTACATCAGAAGAAATTATTAAACAATCAACTTTATTTGATTTAGGAGATATGTTTTTACTATCAAAAGTACATATAAGAGATTCAAATCTTATGAAAATGAAAATTGAAATTGCACCATCTTTACAAGGTCCTTGGGTAGCTGTTGAAAATGATATTACTATAGTTTCTGGGAAAATCCGTGTTTTGAAAATAGGAAGCTTACCTTGTAGATTTTTCCGTTTGACAGTTATAAAAGGATGCCCTATAATGGATTTTAAAAAAATAGAATGTTTTGGTTTAAATATTAATGACATAAAATCTAAATATGATGAAGATACTTTAGATATGCTTTATTATAATTCATATGATTTAATTTATAGAAAAGTAAATTCTAATTTTTCAAGTCAATATAATAGCATTAATAATTCTAAATATCATAATAGTATGAGCTATAAAGGAAACGATAATCTTGATAAGAAGAATGAATTAAGCGAGAGTGAAAATATTAACAATATCTACAATAATAACAATAATGATAATTTTTATAGTTATGTTAGTTATAATAGCAATGAAGTTGAAAATGATAATATGACCTATAATTACACAAAAAGCAAGGGGAATACAAGTAATTATTTATATTCAAGTGATAATAGTACAAATTATAATAATATTAAAACGAAAAATTTTCAAACTGGTAATGAAAAAGGAAAGGGTGATTATGATGCAGATATCAAATTCCAACTAAAAATGAAAAAAAAAGATGAAAAAAATAAAAAAGGTTTTGAACTTAACTCCTCAAATTGAAATCAAATAATCAAAATTAACACATATATATAATAAAAAAATAATAAAATGGAGAAAACATTTATAATTTAATTTAATTATTTAATTGAGGGAAGATTATGATAAATAGTAATTTCTTTTATTCTCTTAATTTCAATCTATTTAATTTAACTATAAATTGAAATTTATAAATTATTCATCTTTATCTTCAAAATTAAAGCTTCCAAAATCTTTATTCCATTGAACATACTGACCAATACTTTTTTCACTTACACTTGGTTTTACTAAATCAACTGCAAAATAAAAATCATTCAAACATATATCTCTAATATGTTCAAGTGAAACTTGAAGTATATCTTCTATTGATCTAATAGGCATCATAGCTGCTTCTCTACATACACCCATTAAATCTGAACCTGAATAGCCTTTAGTAATTTTTAAAATTTCATTTAAATCGGATTCAGTTATAGAATATTTATTATTTTTTTCAGATTCTTTTTTTATAACACTATCTATTAGCTGCTTTCTAGATGCTTTATTAGGGAGAGGAATATAAAGTCTTTTAGATAATCGTCTAATAAAAGCATCATCTATTTCTTGAGGCCTATTTGTTGCACCTATTATGAGAATTCTGTCTTCTTGATTTGTACCAGCACCATCTAATTGTACCAGAAATTCTGTTTTTATTCTTCTACTTGATTCATTTTCATTCTGTAAATAATAAAAAATTATATAAATTAAGAAATTTTAATTAAATTATTATTAAAATTTCACTTCTGATCTTGAAGTTAATATTGAATCAATTTCATCAATAAACACAACTGAAGGTTGATGAAATGATGCTAAAGCAAATAAAGTTCTAACCAATCTTTCAGATTCCCCAATCCATTTACTCATAAGGCTTGAAGCTGAAATATTGAAAAAACTAGATTTTGATTCTGATGCAATTGCCTTAGCTATCATAGTTTTTCCTGTTCCAGGAGGTCCAAAGAGAAGTAGTCCCTAAAAAAATTGATTTTTAGATTAAAAGATATTTAATTTACTTTTGGAGGTTTCCTTATTCCTTTAAAAATATCAGGTCTTAACATTGGCCAAATTATAATCTCTTTAATCGTTTTTTTAGCGAATTCTAATCCTGCAATGTCATCCCATTTCACATCAGGACTTGATGATAGAATTTCACTTTCGATTAACTCTATTAATTAAATTTTTTTTTTTTTTAATATTTTATTTTTTTTTAATAAATTTATACTTTAGTGTCACATCCTTTTAGTTTTTTATCTAATTCTTCATATTTACTATTATCTTCAGCTGTCTTTTCAAAATTATCAGCTTTCCTAAAATCAAATTATTATAATTTTTATATTATTAAAAATTTTATTTTATAATTAAATTATTTTTAAAATTTTTTAGAAATAACTTTTTAGGTGGAATAAATTTCTGACGAACTGAAAATTTATTGTTAATTTCATCAGATTCTTCTTTTTTATTATTTGTTATATTATTTTTCGCTTTGTTTTTATTCTCTAGATAGCTGCTTGCTCTGGATCCATTTTTCAATGTTTCATTAAATTTAATATCTTTAACTTCTTCATCTTCTAAATTACTATGCAATTGGTTCTGATATCCTACAAAATTTCTATTATTCTGTTTATTTTTTAAAGGATTGCTATTAGTTCGGTCACTAGCTAATGAAAAGCCCTCATTTTGAAAATCGTTTTGATTTTGAAAATGATTTTTCTTTTTTACTTTTTTGTTAGCGTATATATTATAATTTTCTACACTTTCATCAAATAACTCTTCTTCTTTATTTTTATTCGAAATAATTTTATTGTTTTTTCTTTTTCGATTTACATTATAAATTGAATTTGAGTAATCTCCATAATCTATATTTTGTCTAAAAATTGAATTTTAGTTTAAAATCAAAAATGTGATAATTTAGAAATAAATAAATGAAACTAATTTTAAATTTTATACCTTTTTTTTATTTGATAAGCATTATTTATATCTTCTTGTTTAGAAATATAATCTTTATCATTATAAATACTTTCTTTTTGATTTTTATTAATATTTATTATATCGTTTTTATCTTTTTGGATAGATATATCTTTAGCCATTTGCTTTCTGTCAAAATAATTCAAATTTTTCTTCATTTCATCACATTTATTTTGATAATTGAGTTCATTTTTTAAATAAAAATTTTCATCATTGAAATCATTATCATTGCATTTACTTGAAAAGCCATAATTTATATTACAATCTGCATTTTTTTCAAAAAAATTTATTTGAGTTTCAATTCTTGATGGAGAATTGAGTTTTACTAAAATATTTTCTTTAGAATTAGGAGATTTTTCGACAGATGTATTTTTTTGAAAAGCTTTTGTAGTTAATGAATTTTGAAGATTAATTATCTTGTCATTTTTGGGATCATTAATATCAGGATTATAATTTTCTCGAAAATTTGTATCTTTAAATTGGGAAGCTTTATAATTATCAAAATACTGGTTATTGAAAATAGCATTTTCATTATTATTCTGATTCATGAGACACATATTTTTTTTTAATTTCATCTGTTTTTGTTAAAAAATCTCGATTTATTATATATATAAAAAGTCCTTTATCAGAATTAATATTTCAGTGAGGTAAATTATTATTTTACTTTTAATAATTTTTTTTAATTTTTAAAAAATTTTCATAAATTATATTTCTTAAAATGAATTATAAAAAAAGTTTGATGTTAAGTTTATCAATATTTACAGCAGAAATTCCTTTTTATTTATTATTAAAACAAACACATTTGATTTTATCAAAATTAATTGGTTTATGATAATTTTTATTCTAAAAGAATAATAATAAAATTTAATTGTTTTATATTTTTAGATAATTAATGAGAAAAAATTTTATTATAATACGTTTAATTAATTATCTGTAATGGGGATTGG
>Ga0194116_10005217_pt1 | contig 14411 bp, 13 predicted proteins | sample TA2MahsurfametaG_4_FD_148617 | JGI IMG/M metagenome (GOLD analysis project Ga0194116, IMG submission 148617) | Freshwater microbial communities from Lake Tanganyika, Tanzania - TA2015008 Mahale S9 surface | ecosystem: Environmental > Aquatic > Freshwater > Lake | place: Tanzania: Lake... | reverse complement strand
CCCCAATCCCCAATCCCCAATTTTTTCTGTATCAGTCATAAATTGTAAATTATTATTAAAAAATTTATAATAAATTTTATATTTATATAATTTTTATAAAAAATTATCTTAAAATTTTTGTTATGATTAAAAATTAATATTTTAATTTATAAATAATATGAACAAAAATACTTCTGAGAATAAAAATTCTCAAATCAAAAACAATCATGATACCCCTGTGCATGAAATAATTAATTATGAAAAAAATCGTTATATGCGTAAAGGTTATGGATTCATGGTTGCAATTATTATATTTATAAGTTGGTTTACTATAATTTTAAATATATTTAAACTTTGGTGGCCAAAGAAAATTGAAAATGAAGGAAAATTCTATGTACTGGCTTGCTTTTTTACTCATGAAATCTCTTATGTAATCTTCAACTCAATCCAATTTATAATATACAAATTAGAACATCCGTTTTTCGAAAGGTATAAAATCAACGATAAAGAATGGCCATGGAAAAAAAATTCACAAGAATGGAATTTATTATTAAAAGACTCAATCAAAAATGTACTTGCTAATCACTTCATATTCCTCCCTTTAATTTTGATGCCGTATTATATACAAAATAATTCGCTTACAAGAGTGGAATATGAAACTCTTCCTGATTATAAAGAAGTATTACTACACACAATATTTTTCATGTTGATGGAAGACACAAGTTTCTATTGGGTTCATAGATTTCTTCATATCGACTCTATTTATCCTTATATCCATAAAATTCATCATAAATATGTAAATACTGTTAGCATTGCCTCTGAATATGCACATCCTATAGAATATATTTTTGGAAACATTGTGACAACTAGTTTAGGTGCTTTGATATTAGGCAAAAAAGCTCATTTATTAACTTATTTAATGTGGATGACCTTCAGAATTGCTGAGACTACAGATGGACATTCAGGATATGATTTTTCTTGGTCTCCTTTTAGGCTCTTACCGATGAGTGCTGGAAGTGAATTTCATAATTATCATCATTTAGCTTTTAAAGGAAATTATGGTTCTTTCTTTACATTTTGGGATGTTATTTGCAATACAGTGCACAGTAAATATCTAGATTTTGTTGAAAAAAATAAAGATACATATAAAAAATGCAATGAAATGGAAAAATTAAAGGAAAAATAGTTGAAAATAATTTAAAACAAGATTAATTTAATTTCTTTAAATAATCTTAAATTACTACTAATTATCCCTAAAAAGCTTAATTAGTTATTTAGAAATTTGAATATTTTTAAATTTATTTTAATTGAAGTATCATTTTAAAATTTATTATTAAATAAAATATTAACACAAATTAAAAAAACAATATATAAAAATAATTTAAATAAAATTAAAAAACTATATTAGATTGGGAATAATATGATTAAATTGTGATATTTTTTATTTTATTCATGTTTGAAGATTAAAAATTAAAAAATGAACAGCCTTTTGTTATAAAGTAAGGAAAATGTAGAAAGTTTTTATGAAAATCAAATTTTTTATTATTATTGGTATTTTTCAAGAATGCAATAATCTTTTGTAAATTACTCTTATAAAAAGAATTATTTAATTTTAAAATAATGCATTCTCATGAGTTTCAAGGAAAAAATATTTTCACTAAACTGGGTGATGTTATTGATTTAAAAAAAAAAGAAACTATTAAGGATACTAACCTCATCTCCAATAGATCAAATAATAAATTAGTAACAAATTTAGGAACAATTAATAAAGATAAAAAAGAGGATGAAAATTTAAAAAAAAAAAAAGGCAATAATTAAATATAAAAATAAATATAGATAAGCAATCTAACGTCAAGAAAATTCCATCTCCTAGAAAGAATTCTAAATTATTACCTGGTTCTCAATTGAATATTCTTCTAAAAAACTCAAGTATAGAATTTATTTTAGTATCAATTAATAATATATTTTTTAATTTTCAGCTGTTATTGAAAACTCAAAAGAAGATCAATTTCTTAATCTAATAAAAAAGGCTATAGGCAATAGTAAGCTGTTTATTTACATTCTTAAAATAATTATCTTAAGATAAAAGCATCATTGGAGATTCCAAAAAATATATAAATTTAATCGAAAGTAAAATTACAAAACTTCCAAACATCGTGATTGAAAAGGATGATTATGATTTCTTTGATGAAGAAATCCCACCTCATAAATTAAAACAAAAATTGGAAGAAAATGAAATGGGGAAAAAGTATCTTTTTTAAATTATATTAGAATTTCAGATATAATTAAAAAAAACAAAGAGAACCAGAATCTTAATCAAGACCAAGACAATAAATTCAATAATTCTTGTAAATTAAAAACACTCTTAATTATTTATATTTATTAAAAGCCGATGCAAATAAAATCCTTTCGAAAAAAGATTCTACTTCAAGTAAATAAAATACAATTGATCATGTTATTATAGTTAATCCTATTACTATGAGAAAATTTGAAAAAGCAATAATAAATGGATTGGTGAATTTGTTTCAAAATAATTTAAACATGAGAGATGTTTTCGAAAAAAAGATTATACCATTCAAAGCTTATACTCTTCCTCGTAACAATAAAAGTTTTTTAAATTTATGTTGAAAATTAAAAAAAAATAATAACGCTTTTTACTTCATTTTCTAATATATATTTATTGTATAGTTTCATTTGATTTTTTTGAAGCGGTGAAATTAGAAAATACAACAAAAGTCGAAAACATCTTATCGAAAGACAGAAGATATTTATTAGAATATGATTACTTTCATCAAACTGCTTATCACTGGGCTGCAAAAAGAGGAAATGTTGGTATGCTTAATACATTATTAGATTACGGATGCCATATAAATATATATGATAATGAATTTAGAACTCCACTTTGGCTTGGTGCGAAATATAATCTCAACCAAATATGTGAAATTTTACTTCATAAAGAAGCAAATCCTTATTTAGCTAATAAAGATGGCAAAAAACCAATCGATGTTACTACAGACAGTTCAATTAAAAAAATGCTAACTGAATATATGGAAGTAATATAATGATTGTTAAAAACATATTGCAACAATTTTTTATAATCTTTTTTTTTCAATTCTTTTAGAAACTCGGCTTCATGAAACCTATGAATTACTTTAAATCTAAAATTCTTGGAACTATAAAAAATGAATTTACTGCCCAACATACTGATATCGCAGGAGCTTTAGAAAATGCATTTAAAAATCATCAAGAGGAGAATCATATTGTTAATAACAATAATAAATGAGAACTATGATTAAACATTCTTAATTTAATTTTTTAATTAATCTATAAAAATATTTCCATTATCATATTAATTATTGAATAAATTTAATTATCGATTAGAAATTTGATTTTTAATTTCTTTTTTATTTGAAAAGACATAAGTTTCCAAATTTAATAAAAATGAAATTTATTAATTAATTTGAAAATAGGTAAAAAGCCCTAAATCATAGAGTTTTTTCATGTTCAGTGAAAATACAAACTGCAAAAATTCCAAAGATTAATTCTATAATTGTAAAAATAATCCCAATCAAATTAATTATCAGTTCAAATTTGAGGACATAAGTTTGCATAAGTAAATAAAATGAGTAAACAAAAAATGAAACAATGGTGTATAAAAGGAATACTAAAATATAAATGGATGATTCTGTTTTATTTCCAAGACTTCCTAATTGTAAATAAAAATTAAAATCAGTTTTAATAATTTTATTTTCAAAAATAATTGATTTATATTTTTATAAAATATTACCTAATTTAAACCTTCCAATTGCAAATATCAAAAACAATATTAATACAATAATTTCAATTTCAATTCCGTTAGGTGGGAATATAAGTCTATATGCTTTATATACAAAAATCAATATTTCAAGTATAAAATAAAACACAACATAAACTGTGTGAAAGTAGATGGCATTCTAATATAATTTATATTAAATATTCCAAAAATTAATATATAATTATATAAAATTCAAATTTAATAAAAATTCTTAAATGAATTTTTACTTGAAGAAGTAAACTTGATTTCTAAATATTTTTACAATATAAATTACCGGTTTCATTATCAAATCTTATTTTAAAAATTATAATTTACGCGGCTTGAAGTTATTTTTGCTTACAATCGTTTCATTTTTTAATAATCTTTCACTTTCTTTTTTTACAATTTCTGTGATATTATATTGATTTGGCATTATAACTGGATTGTTAATATCATCTGGAGGATAATTATTAATATTATTTTGGTTTTCATTTAAATTGGGATTATTATTATTTGGATTATTTGGAATCTGATTCTTTAAATTGTTTTGAACAATATTTAAATTTTCATTTAAAGAACCTATAATAATATTTCCCATATTATTATTTTGCTGATTCAAAGTGTTATTGTCAACTTGATTTTGATCTATCATAATTTTTAAATAAATATAATAATAATTATAAATTAGAAATAAAATATATGTAATTTTAAATTAATTAAAGTTTTTGACTAAAAAAATTATTAATTTTTGCTTTCTCCTTAAATTAGATATTTTTTCTTAATTTTGTATTTATATATAAATAAAAAAATTTTTTACAAAAAATTTGCTTTAAGAGATTTACTATTTATTTCAATTTTTATTCTTAATTGATTTGATGCTTTTACATAAGCCAATTAATTTCAATAATTAATTAAATGATGTTTCTATGAAAAATAATAAAAAAGGATTTTCTGCTGTGATATTAATTTCCAAATTAAATTAAATGAAGAATATTTTTTATTTTAATTTTATTCTTTTTGAGATATTTCTTTTTATCGAATCAACTAAATTTATAAAAGTTGAGTCTCAATATGGAAATAACCAACTTCCTTCTATTGATTCACCAGAACATTTTAAAGTTTGTAAGTTTGAATGTGATAAATTATCAAAAGTTTACCCTTGTTTTTGTGATATAAGTTGCATCGAATATGGAGACTGTTGTAAATTATTTGCATTAGGATGCGGAAATTACTTTGAATTTTTGTTAAATTCAACACAAAAATTTAATGAATATTCTAATAAAAACCAAAATAAATCTTCTGCTAAATTTTTGGGAAAAAATGAAAACTCTTTTATTAAGGCTTCAAATATAACCAATAAAACACTAAATAATACTCTTGGCGAAAATATTGATCATAATGGAAGATGCTGTCTTGATGGAGCTGAACCTTTTAATTGTTTTTGCGATGGAAAATGTATCAATAATGGAGATTGCTGTAGCGATTATGATCATTGTTTTAATAAATTCATTCTAAGTGAAAAAAAAATTGAAATGTCTACTCGAAAAAGAAGAAGTTTAGAAAACATTAACAAGAGAAAAAATAAAAATGAATTTTATTATGAAAAACATAATCAAATTATCGAAAAGCCTTTAAAAGAAAATAAAGAATATGAAAATTTTAACTTTTTCAATCTTAAAAATATGCTTTATGATAAAATCACAAATAAAGTAGATGATTTTATTAGAAATTTAGAAATAAAAAATAATAATAAATCTTCTGAAATACTAAAAGAAAAAAGTGGAGGAAATAGACTCAAATTATATAAAGTAAATACTTTAACTCCTCAATTAGAAATGATTTATCTTGATAATAATATCAGCATTAAAAAAGAAAAAAAATTAAGCAATTCTCTTAATTATGAGAAATCTTTCATTAAAAAATCTCCTGTTCCAGCAAAAATAAGAATAGAAAAAATATTGTTAAAATAAATATCTAATTCTTCATAGATGTCTATTTTATAATTAGTAACAAATAACGAATTAATAACTAAAAAATAACAATATAGAATTAGTTATGAATATAAATTCTTTTCGATTTATTTAAAAAATATTATTTTAAATATAATAAATAAATAAAATTACGAAGATAATTTCATTTAAATTGTTGAAAAAAATCGTAGCTTTAAAAATATTATTAAATAAAAGTCTTAAAATTAAAATTCTTGCTTTATCTATTCTTTTAGATTCCACACCAGAATTAAATGAGATCAATTTTAAATATCAATTGTTAAAAAACTAAATCTTACCAAAGTTATTATGCATATTAGCATTTTTGTCTTTTATCCTATAGGAATAAAAATTACTATTTCTTGCAGAATGATTTCCAACAAAATTTACATGAGGAGAATTAAATTTATTTTGATTTATATTAAGATTATAATATTCATTTTCATCTTCATTTTCCAAAGGTATGCCTTTAAAATGGATGTTTTCATTTTTATGATGACCATTTTTTAATGGGAAGTTGATATCTCTTATTCCATTTCCACTATAATTATTATCACTATTCTCAACAAAAAGTTTTCCATTATAATCATAATTGAAATTCATAGTTAAAGGAATTGAATCTCCATTATTAATTATTATATTATTGTTTATTTGAATATTTTTGTTTGTCAAAGCTCGATTAGTTGAAGTATTGCCTAAGTATTTCTTCGTGTTTGAAATATTTTTTGAAGTTGCTGAATCGAACAACATCGCATTATTATCGAATAAATTTTTGAAATCCAAATTTTGAATATTTTTGTTAGTATTAGGAGTCCTGCTTGAATATACTTTTCTAAATTTGTTTTTTGGTAAAATTTTTCTTGCGATAGAATTAACTTTATTATGTTGATCGTTATTATTATTTATGGTTTTTCTATCAAAATCTTTATTTTCGATTAATTGATTATGATTATCTATCTTATTGGAATTATAATTGTTCAAATTGATTCTGTTTGTGTTTAAAGATTCATTTTCGTTTTTATTTTTTGGAATGTTTTTGTAAAGAGGACTTATATTTGAATATTTCTCAAAGATATTTATTGGTGTATGAGAATTGCTTGTGTTGCTGTTATTAGGCAAATTTTTATGGCTTTGAGAATAAATATGATTTTTGTTCAAAGTTTGATTTTGAGTTTTATGCATATTTGAATTTGAAATTTTATAAGAATCATTATTAAAATAAGAAAAATTTTCATTGAGAAGATCATTATTCGGAACTTTTCTTTTTGAAGCAGTATTTTTAATTAAACCTAATACTTTATTGGAATTAATCATATAACAATCTCTATTAGAAAAGCCATTATTATTTACATTATTATTATTAAAACTTTCACTAAAGTTAATATGATTACTAACTTCATTGATGAAATTTTGATTTCTATAATCTTCTTTTAATTCAAAGTCTTTTTGCATATCATTTGAATTTTCAGGATTTAACTTATAATTTCCTTTTTCATTCAAAAGCTCATGATTAGCAGAATTTTCTAAATTATACTGATAAATTCTATCACTATCAATATTTTCTTTTTTTTGTTTATAGTTGTTGAAATCCTTTATGAAGACTCTTGAATTATTAGAAAGCTCAAAGTCCTTAAAGTTTTTGTTTAAATTTGTATCATCCATATTTTCTATTTCATTCTCTGTGTATAAAACCTTGTTATCAATTTGATCATATTCATTTATTTGATTTTCATAATAATTATTTACTATATTCACAAAGGGCTTATTATTATTTTGTGCTCGTGTGGATGCTAAAAGATTTAAATTTGTTTCATTGACTTTAAAAGAATTAGGATTTATTTTATTCATAATTGATTTTTGTGTCTTCATACTTGAAGATGCAGTATTATTTAAAAGGGTTAAAATATCGAATTTCTTAGGACATTTTGAAATGTTTTTGATATTTTTTTTAATATTATTGTTGTTATTCAGCTTATTTTTTTTATTATGAAAGTTTTGATTCTCAGAGAATCTCTTCTGTATGAAGTCTTTTTTATTATCATTTTTTTTATTTTCTAAACAACTATTATTGAAATTACAATTTGAATAATAAGTGCTATTTAAATTATTCATTTCGCCTAAAATTTTAGTGTTGTTCAATTTAAAAGTTCTATCAAAACTTTCCAAAGACTTTTCATAATCTGTATATTCGCCTTTTATTAATAAGTTTTTGAAATCTCCAATGTTATTCATTCCTTGATTTTTATTAGAAGAAACAAATAAATTATTCATAAAGTTATTTTTCATAGGGCTATTTATAGATTTTATTGAAAAATTCTTATTATCTTTATTTATTGAATTCCCATCTAAATTTTAAATAAAATTTTTTGGGTTTGTTTATATTTAAAATTATTATATATGTTTAATGTGCAAGTTTATTAAAAGAAGCTTTATACCTCTAATTTTTTTTGATTTTGATAATAAATCTAAATTTGAATAGTATTTGTGAAATTTATCTTTATTAATAATATGATTTTTACTCAAAGATGTCTGGATCTTCCTTGTTTCAGCATTTTTGAACAATTTTGGATTTTTATTTAAGTTTGAATTTTTATTATCCACTATTTTTTTGAAATTCAATTTTTTAATACCTATATTATTTTTCTTTTCGCTCACCGGACTTATTAAAATTTTAAGGTTTTCTTTATTGGATTTGAATCTTGAATTTATATTATCTTTGAGATAATCATCACCAAAATTTAATGGACTGATGTCTTGGTTGATTCTTAGATCAATATTATTCTCATTTTCATTATAATAATTAATCATTTTAAATTGTTTATCTTCAATTTCATGTTCGTTTATAGTTTCTGAAAATTTATCTTTGACAATTTGGTTGCTAATTTCATTACTGTTTACATAATCCTCATGAAAATTTAAATTTATTTGTTGTTTTATATTATCAGCTACTTGATTATCTGAATAATTATTTGTTTCATTTCTAAATGTATAGTTATATTCATGATTATTAACATCCTTGGGACTTATGTAATTAATTCCGAAATAAGTTTTACTTTGATTTTCAAAATTTTTTTCATTTTCAATCTTGGGATGGTTATTTTCCACATTCTCAAATTTATCATCATTTATAATACAATTTTTAATGTCAGAATAACGTATAATTTTATTCTTATTAAAATTATTATTTCCATCATGGGAAAGATTTATTAAATTATAACATTCGTTTTTGTAATTAGATGTAGACTCAGAATCCTCTAGATATAATGGATTTTGCATATAATTAAAATGAGGATTTTTAGTATTATTTATATTTGAATTATCCTTTTTAATGATTGATTTATTATTCTTGCTTGGAGCTTGCTCTGAAAATATTTCTTTTTTAGAAATGAAATCAGTTTTTTCAATTTCAATACTTTGGCTATAATAAAATTCTTTATCTTTGGATTTACTTAGATTTGTCAAATTTATTTTTCCATCTATAAGTCCTGCATTCACTCTATGTGAATTATGATTTGATTCGATAGATCTGAATTTCTTTATTAAGCTAGTATATTTTAAATTATTTTTGAAATTATAAATATTATTATGTTGTTCAGCTTTTAATTTATTTGCTTTTTTATTTATAAATCCATTTTTGTTTGAAGAAGAAACCTTTATTAGATCCTTTTTATTCGAATTAGTTTTAGGAGCTTTTTTCATATGCTTATTCTTGTCTTTTATATTATCGACAAATATTTTAATGTACTTGTTTTCATTTCTATTTAATTGGTTGTATTTATTATTTTTGTCATTATTTCTTGTGCTTTGACTATTATGATTCTGCAAAAAATAATTATTTAGATTATTATTGTTTTTTTCGATAATTTTATTGGTGTTTGAGTCGAAAATTTTATTAAAAAGTTGATTATTTAAATTTTCTTTATTTCTATTACTAAGACAATTTAGATACATGATTTTATTTCGATCATTACTTAACTTGCAGAGAGAATTATAATCATTTTTATTGTTTCCAGAATTGTTAAAAGCCTGAAAATTTAAATTAAACTTAGGATCTAATTTAGCACTTATAGGATTTTTAGAAATTTGATTTTTGGGTAGTGAGATATCCATTTCTAAAGTATAATTAAGATTTTTTTCTATTCCAGAAAAATCATAATTCTTGTTAATTATAAATGTTTCTTCATTATTTTTATTTTTGAATGCGCTGATAGACTTTTCATTATCCTCATACATATTCTTTTTGTTTGAAATCGTTTTACTTTTCTCGGATTTATTTTTTAAAATATCACTATATCTGTTCTTTTGCAAATTTGAACTGCTGTTATTTAGTTGAGAATTTTTAATATTTCTCTTAATTGAATTCATATAGTAATTTTTCTCAATAAATTTATTCAATGAATTATTGTATAAGTTTTTACTGATGGAATTTATATCTGATTTTTTTCCATTAATTGAGTTGTTCTTATTATCATGATCTTCGAATATTTTTTCAGAAGGGAATTTTTTAATGTATTCTTGACTTAAATCATTATTAAGAAACGAATCACTTAGAATGTGTTTGGAATCATGGTTGATGATTTTGGCTTGTTTTGAAGTCATATAATTTTTTGAGGAACATGTATTTTTTGTTTTTATATAATTTATATTTTCATCCAAATAAGATTTAATTTGATCTTGCAGTTTATTATTAATATTGTAATTGTTGTTTGCTTTATTATTGGTATTATCTATGAATGAAGAGGTTCTATTGGATTTTTTATTGGCACTACTATTTAAATGTTTTTCAAATGACTTTTTGTTATCAGAATTTTTGAATTCAAAATTAGGCTTGTTTTGAACATCTTCATTTATTGAGTTTATATTATCAGTTTGATTTTTCAATTTTTTGATTCTTTTCTCATTGTTAATTTTGCAGTCTGATTTTAAATTATCATAGTGAAAATTCTGTGATTTTTCAACTTTTTCATAAAAATTTTTATTTTTAAAATCCTGGCTTTTTAACTTGATCTCATTGTGAATATTATTTTTCAACTTTAATGATTGAGAAAAATTTGTTCTTTTATTTAAATTTATTTGCTTTTGGAAATTCTCTGAATGAATCAATTTATTTTGTGAATGAATTAAGGGAATTTCTGAGAATTCTTTTAAATTTGCTACAAAAATAATTAAAATACTTCCCAAAATATTTAATTTAAATAAAAATAATATTTCTTTTTTTTATTTAATTACCTCTAGTCATTTCATACTCAGTCTCTATTGATCTGTAAATTATAGGGTCAATTTGTTTTGAACTGATTTCAAATTTAAAATCGAGTTTCTTCTCTTTAGAAGAAGAATGGTATTTTGCCAGAATTTGGTCAGGTTCTTGTGATTTTGTATAATTTTGTTTAAATGAAAAGTATTTATTTTCATTTAAATTATACTCATCGCTAATATATCGTTTTAATGAGTTTTCAACAAAATCAGATTTGGGAATATGTGCATTAATAATATCATTTATTTTCAAATTATTTCCATTTATTTTAGAATCATCATCATTGTCTATTTGATTATTTATAACATCATTTATCTTATTGATAAAAATTGAGAAATGTCTGTTTTGAGAAGCTGCATCTTTGCTGTCAAATTTCATAATTTTATCTTCATAGTTACTGGAATCATAATTACGCTTTAAAGTCGATTCATCAATGTAATTTAAATTTTTTAATTTATTTGATTGCTTTGAATTCTGCAATTTTTTATTAGTTTTGGCAATTTCCTTAGAATTCTCAAAAATTTGCTTTTCATTCTTATTCCCATCATTAATGGCATCAATTTTAGACAATAAATTTTGATTTTCTCTGTTAAAATCAACGTAACTAATCAACATTTTTGGCTCTTGGTTTATCAAATTCTCGCTTTTATTTTTCGAGTCTTTATTATCCTTTTTTCTTTTTATATCCTTAAGTGGTATTAATCCTGTATCAATGCGCTTTTTAAAATCAAACTTTGGTTTAGAATTTGTTTTTTTATTTATTATAATTTCGTTATTACTTTTACAATTTCGATTTTTATCCTTTTTATTAAATAATTTTTTGGGAGTATGACATTGCTTAATGTTTGGATTACTTTTTGATTTTTTGTGTTTTTGATTTGAATGAGCAGAGTTCATATTACAAATTAAATTTCTTTTATGAAATATATTTTTAGAATCGTATAAAGACACATCAGGATCTCTATATTGCAATTGTAGATTTATTTCATCCTTATTATTTTTAGGAGTTTGAGTTTTTATATAAATATTACTTTGATTGAAATTGGAATTATTTAAAAAATTTTCGGTTTTTGGTCCAACTAGATTTATTTCTTCTTGCATTTTATTTTGCAAATTTTCATATTTTTTAGTTATTCCTTTTGAATAAAGGTTATTAAAAGGATTTTTATCCCAATTGGTTTCAGAATCCAAAATTTTGTTTTGGTTTTCTTTTTCAAAATTAAATTTTTTATTAAAATTCATTTTTTCATTATAACCAGGAAATAATTTAACATCATTTGAAAATTCTTCCATTTTATGTTCTAAAGTATAAAAATTCTTTTGATATGCTTTGCTTGTAATTTCTTTTTTATTAAAAGTTTCTATTTCAGTTTTTTCTAATTTTTTATTGGCTTCTTCAAGCTTGATAATCTCTTTTTCATTCAAATTATTATCATTTAAAAAATCTTTTAAATTGTTCTTTTTTATCATAAAATTACTTTTATTTTCATCTTCTTTTATTAATGCATTTTCTTTTGTCGTTAGCAAATTGATATCTCCTAAGCTTTTTGTCTCTTCCAATTTATCCAAATTTAATAAGTTGGATTTATCATTATTTTTTATATTATTAAAAGAATCCATTTCTTCATATTTACTGATAGACATATGGTCATTACATGAATCATTTTCTGGATTTAAAGCAATACTTTCACTTATTTTATTTTCATCACCAAATAATTCATTATATTCTATGCTTCGATGATTATTTATAGGAAATTTTGTGAAATCTTTCAAAGCCTTTTTAATTGTCTCAAAATCTTTGCTATTTATTTTATTGAATTCCAAATTATTACCTGAAGTAAAAATAAATTTATTATTTATAAAATCATTTTCATTTTGTTTATTCGAATTATGCTCAGAAGGTAAATATAGATTTTTATCAATATTTATGCTTTTATTTGATTCCACAAACATATGATTTCCTATAACATTTTTATCAGAAGAAGGAATTGATAAATGATTTTCAGAAAAATTATAACTTATATTGTTATTGAGAAAATCACTTTTTTCATCTAATATAGGTATAGGAGTTAAATCTCTATTGAAGTTTCTGCTGAAATTATTTGAGCTATTTTCTATTGTCTTGTAACGAAAATCACGATTATTTATTTTATAAAAAGAATTCTTAATCATTGAATAAGATTCTAAAATTAAGGTACAATCATTATTTGTTGAAGAGTCGAAAATTTCGTTATGTTGATTTTCATTGAACATTTTAACTTCTTTATGGTTTCCCAACAAAATTGTTTTATTATGTGAAATCTCTGTTTCTAGTATGTTTGGATCTAAAAGCCGAGTAAATGTCATGTTCTCGTTTATATTAGATATATTATTTTGAATTTTGATATCTTTTAAATTCTCTTCTCCATTATGATTATAATTGGGTTCCTCCTTATCATCATTTAAATTTGCTATTAATTTTTCCCTTAATTTAAATTTTTTTTGAATATTTTTTAAGAAAAGTTTTTTCCAATCAAATATAGAATAATTAGGAGTTAAAGGGATTAGATCGTTTTCATCAAAGAATATTCCCCATTTAGTTATAATATCAGCGCTCTCTGCAAATTCATAATAGCTAATTATTTAATAAATTTAATTAATTATTCTTTTATTTACTATCTTAAAAATTCAGCAGGGTCATTGAAAATTAAATGATCTTTAAAAATTGAGACAATTCTTTTGTTTTCATTGTATATTATGTCATTTACTGTTTTAATCTGATATTCTTTAGGAGTGACATTATGTACCATGAGGTTAAAATGTATCATTTTTCTTGTATTTTTTCTGTTATTTAATTAATTTTCATTTAAAAATAGATTTTTTAAGTGAAGGAATATTAATAATAATACTAACAAAAGGAATTAATAAAAGCACAAAATAAATAAAAATTTTAATAAAAAATTTATTTACATAACTTTTTGAGGATAATAATTATAGTTTTTATTGAGGCTGAAATTTTCTTGATTATGAATTTCTTCCTCAAAATCCTCTGATAAATTTTTTATTTCACTTGAATCTCTATATATTTCTTCATTGCAATTTTTTATGCTTTTATCATTTAACAAATTAAATTCTTCATCATTTCTTCTAAAAGAAATGTTTGAATAGGATTTGCTATTTTTATCTGAATAAACATCCATTCTAAATAATTTTAAATAAGAAATTATTTGTTATTAAATATTATTTTAAAAAATAAAAAAGAAATCATACAAAATCAACAAAATTCATAAGTAAATAAATTAATGAGCAAACTCTAAATTAATTATATAAGAATAAAATTAGAATCATTCAACAAACAAAAAATTTTAGAAAATATAAACCAATTAAAAATATATTTTTAATTTTTGGGGATTGGGGA
>Ga0194116_10005213_pt1 | contig 14413 bp, 12 predicted proteins | sample TA2MahsurfametaG_4_FD_148617 | JGI IMG/M metagenome (GOLD analysis project Ga0194116, IMG submission 148617) | Freshwater microbial communities from Lake Tanganyika, Tanzania - TA2015008 Mahale S9 surface | ecosystem: Environmental > Aquatic > Freshwater > Lake | place: Tanzania: Lake... | reverse complement strand
GAATTTAATCAGGTAGATGTGCTGGATTTAGATCGGAAGAATGACAATCAAATAGTTAAACTTTTTCATCCCATTTATGACTTATATAAGCCCATTCCCAATTTGAATATAGAACTTGAAAAGCAGCGTTTGGGATTGAAGAAGCATGTTTTTTTGTTCTTTGGATTTATTCGTCGTTACAAGGGGTTAGATCAGGCCATTCGGGCGTTTGCAGAGGTGTGTAAGGAGAGAGATGATGTTTCTTTTTTAATCTGCGGCGAAAATTTTTGGCAAACACTGGATCAGTCGAAATGGAGCACCAAATTCAAACAAACGTTGTTCGGATGGGCGAAAAAAATTGTTTTGAATAAACAAGATGATGAACGCAATGATAGGCCTCTTGCCTTAATTGAAGAACTTGGAATTTCAGAACACTGCGTTGTCTTTAACCGATACATTCCCAATGAAGAGGTGCCACTTTTTTTTCAAGTCTCTGATGCGGTTATTCTTTTTTACAGAACCGCCACTCCAAGTGGCATTGAATCGTTGAGTTATAATTTCAAATTGCCCATTCTTGCCACGAAGGTTGGTCATTTTCCGGAAACCATTGTGCATGGATTCAATGGGTATTTGGCAGAGGCCGGAGATGTTGAAAGTATGAAGAATGAAATGCTTTGTTTTTTGGATCATCCATTGGATCGTGAGAACGTGGCAAAGGCCACTGAAAATATGTCTTGGAACAATTACGCTAAATCAATTCTAAAATCATGAGTATTGAATCACACAGAAAGAGCTATGAAAAGCATGCTTTGGAGATGACAGATTGTTTAGACTCTCCAGATTCAATGCTTGGTTTGTGGTTGAGTGAAGTGAACGAACTTCCCGATTACAATGCTATGGTAATAGGAACTGTAGACGCACACCTGCAGCCTCATAGTCGTGTTGTTTTGTTAAGAGGTTTAGATGAACAAGGGTTGCGATTTTACACGAACTATGATTCGAATAAGGGTGTAGAAATAGCAGAAAATAATAAGGTGAGTGTCAACTTTTTTTGGCCAACGGTTGAGAGGCAAGTTCGTGTTGAAGGATCTATTGTGCCATTGAGCTCAAGTGAAAGCGATGCCTATTTTCATTCGCGTCCTAGGGAAAGTCAAATTGGTGCGTGGGTATCTCCGCAAAGTCAGGTCATTGCTAACAGAGATGTCTTATCGACCCGATTCGAAGAAATCTCTAAGCAATTTGAAGGAAAAGAAATTCCGAGGCCTACCAATTGGGGCGGCTATTTGATTCGTCCAAACATGTTTGAGTTTTGGCAAGGCAGACCCAACAGACTGCATGATCGTATTCGATATGTGAAGCACGGAGAGGGCTGGAGTTTGATGCGTGTTGCTCCTTGAATCAATTCAAATTTCCAACCCATTCTTGCAGCATGAATTTCCAGTGCGAATAAAATTTAAGGTTGGTGGGAAAAAAATCTTCGGGTTCACCAGATGCCATAAACGTGGTGCGTCGGGCATAATAGCCAAGTTCATCTCTTCCGGTTGTTAAAATCCAACTTTTAAATACCAAGTCTTTCCGTTGTCTCACAGCACCAAGGAAGGCCTGGAAATGGCCTTCACTAGAAGTTTCACACAAACAATAAATATGTTTGAAATGGGTGTCTAGATATAGTAGCAACTTTTGAAACACCGGTGGCTCTAAATGGTCTTCCACATGCTGCAAATACACAAACGTTGTTTTTTGTGTGTCAACCCTACTCTCCATTTCTTGTAACTCTTGCATGAGGGCAAATAGAAAGTGAATGGCGCGTTGCGTTTTAGGCCCCGCCTGAGTGAAGGGATAAAGTTTGTGATCCGCCGTTTGAAACATGAGCTGATATCCAAGATCACCGCCGTTGTGATCAAGCAGCGGCAGTACTTGAGGATAGGGAATGTTTAGTTCTACCAATACCTCGTGAATGCGTTTCGGTTGTTTAATGAAATAGTCAAAATGAAATGTGTCTTTCATTCTGTTTTGGAAAATGATACCCGTAAACGGCTCATCATATATCTTGGGTATGAAGGAGTTGAATTTCAAATAGGTTGAAAGGGAATAGTAGGCATTGTGAAGGAATTTACTTCCCATTTCCGCCACATCGAAGTTTACACCGTTCGGAAAAATATTCCAAAAATCGGGAATGAAATGCTGATCATGACTTTCGTGTTTTCTTGTTTTCGCTTTAACGGGAAGCGATTCCGCTACTGCCGTTCCATGCCAATGAAAGTTCGTCATTTCACCTTCAAACAATTCCGTTAGTGGTTGCAGAAGTTCGGTATTCAAGGAACTGTTATCGGCGTTTTTTCCTTCCAACTGTTCTTGCGAAATTTTTCTTTGGGCATGTTGAAGTAAACGCACAAGACCACTTGGAAATATTTGAGCATTGGTATTGCTCTGAACGAATACCGGTTGATCTTCATAGCTCACATGAAAACCACACACATGGCCGTGACAACTGTTGGGCAGTGATTGAATTTGATATCCGCAACTCACTCGACCAATGGCTGAAAAAAAAGTGAAGGTAATGCCCAAAGGTTTTTTCGGATTGTGTAATATGGATTTGAAATTCGCCTGAGGCCCCATGCATTCCAAGTTTTTGATAACAGGAAAGTCAAAAAAGTTGGCAGCCATTAAGCGCATGCACTGCAAGGGGGCACTTTTACCGGTTCCAGATTCACCATAGATAATGGTGTTATTCACAAATGGAAAGGTGATTTGTCCGGCGATGTGCTGGAAGTTGGATAGGGTCAGAAGAAATTGGTTGCCGCGATACATAGAGAAAAAATGAGAACCTCAAATCTATCTTCACTCATGACCGATTCACAAAGGAAAGTTTTTAACACCGCTTGGAATACCTATTTTTACAACAAATAAAGTTTTGAACAGATGAAAGGAATGCGCCCTGTGGGGTTGGTTTTTTTACTTGCCGTTGTAGTGTATGGCTTGAATTTTCTATTTGCTGAAGGATTTAACGGCGGGGCAGACAGTTTCACACACTACCAAATAAGCCGTTATTCATGGAACTACCCAGATTTACTCCTTGATCAGTGGGGAAAACCCATTTTTACTATCTTATTTTCACCTCTTGCTCAATTGGGATTTCAGGCGGTCATACTGGGAAATATGGCCCTTATTTTTATTGGCGCATGGTTGGCCTTTTTAATTGCAAAAAAATTGGAACTCAAACGTCCGCATTGGATTCCCTTCATGGTTTTGTTTACTCCCATTGTAGCGGGAAACGCTATTTCTGGTTTGACAGAAATGATATGTGCACTTTTTTTAATTGGATTCATTCTTCTGGCCTTAAACCAGAAATTCATTTGGGGTAGCATTCTACTTAGCTTCATGCCCTTCGCACGTAGCGAAGGATTTGTCATTATAGCTGTGGTTGTTTTATTTTATGTGTTAACCAAACGAATGAAGTATATGCCCTACTTGTTGGTTGGTTCAGTGGTGTTCAATTTTATTGGATGGGCAATTACAGGAAAACCACTTTGGATATTTCAAAGTAATCCATACATGGGAAGTAGCTATGACGACAGTTATGGAAGCGGACCAATTTATCACTTTGTCATGTATGGTGTGCCAGTTTTCGGAATTGGATTTTTGCTTTGGCTATGGCAAACGTTGCGCGAATTCCCCGCTGTTTTCAACTTGTTTAAATCGCATCAATGGTCACTTCAAAAACAAGTGTGGATTTTTCTTATTCTCGGTACCTCTTGGGCGTACTTTCTAGCACATACTGTTTTGTGGTGGCAAGGCATAATGGCCAGTTTGGGATTGGTTCGTGTTATGTTTGTGATCGCAGTTCCAGTTGCACTTTTGGCACTAAAGTCTTGGGAGAATCTGAGGTGGTCTGAAATGCGGTGGGCGAATGCGGCATTCTTGGTTTTAGTTGCTGTTGCACCATTTACCATGCGCTTATTCCCACTTCAAGAAATACAAATTTTACCCGCGTTAGGTGTTGAAGAGCAAGTCAATGTGAAAGCCTTAGCAATATTGGAGCAACAACCGCAATTGTCTCAGGCCAAGGTGTACATTGGACATCCGTATATGAATATTATTCTTGAGCGTGATCCGTATAATCGCAGTGTTTCAGAGTCCATGACCTCATTCAATGAGAAGGGTGAATTGGTGTACAACTACAAATCGGCGAAAACTGGAGATCTCGTTATTTGGGACGGGCATTATGGTCCAAATGAATTGCATTTGCCTGCTGATAGCCTAGAGGTAAACAGCAACTTTCAATTTATTCAAGCTGTGAAAGCTGATTTTCCATTCATTACGTTGGGTGGAAAGGAATATGAAATTCGCATTTATAAACGCATTTAATGATATGAAAAAAACAGTTCTCCTTTTATTTCTTTTGTTTCCATGCTATGTTTTTGCACAGGGTAAGCAAGGTAATGGTCTTGGTGCGGCCGTGAATGGAAAAGGAAATACGGTAACACCGTTCAAAACAGAATTGGCAAAACTTGAAAAGCTCATTCAGCAGGGTTTGGATTTGTATCATGTTCCAGGGGCTGCAGTAGCTGTGGTATACAACAACGAAGTGATTCTGTCGAAAGGATTTGGTGTTCGAGATGCCAAAACGTTAGAGCCAGTAACATCCAAATCCTTGTTCGCGATAGCCAGCAATTCAAAAGCATTTACCAGTGCCGCCTTGGCTATTTGTGTGGATCGGGGATTGTTGAAATGGGACGATTTAGTTTCAGATTATATGCCTGAACTGAAGTTGTATGATGCGTATGCCTCGGCGCATTTAACCGTTCGTGATTTGCTTTCGCATAGACAAGGTTATGAGACATTTGGAGGCGATTTGATTTGGTATGGAACTACCTATTCGAGGGAAGAAGTTCTTCGCAGATGGAGGTTTTTAGAACCGAAGTATGGCTTTCGCTCTGCTTACGGATACAGTAACATTGCGTTCTTAGCGGCGGGTCAATTGGTTCAAAAGGTGAGCGGAATTTCTTGGGATGAATTTGTGCAAAAGGAATTTTTCCTTCCCTTGGGCATGAATTCTTCGAATACCAGTATTCGCGATTTTAAATCGGGAGATGACCTGGCTTCGCCGCACAATTTTGTAGATGGAAAGAATGTACCAATTCCGTATGTGAATTGGGATAATATAGGTCCTGCCGGAAGCATTAATTCATGTGTAGATGACCTTGCGAAATGGATGATGTTGCAATTGAATAAAGGCACCTGGAATGAAAAATTATATTGGAACTCGAAGAGATCATTTGAAATGTGGGAATACAATATTTTCAAGCCCGTTTCAGCATGGCAGCGAGAAAACATGCCTACCCGACATGTGAATGGATACGGATTGGGGTGGGAACTGATGGAATATGGTGGGAAGAAAATTGTGCATCATGGGGGTGGTTATGACGGTATGATTTCCAAAACAGTGCTCGTTCCTGAATTGAATCTTGGGTTTGTAATGCTTACAAATAGCAACAATTCGCTTCCAAGTGCCATGACCTTTCAATTTTTAGATTTGTTCTTAGGGGTTAAAGATGCCAAGAATTGGGTAAACGAATTTGCACCAAAACAAGACGATTCAATTGAAGCCGATGTGATTTATGCACTTACCCCTTGCACAGAAGACGTGTCTGGTGTCTATGAAAGCGAGATGTATGGGCGGGTTGAGGTGAAAGTTGTGGAAGGTAGTTTGGTTATTGACTTTTTACCCACGGCTTTGTTCAAGGGTACATTATTTCCCAACGGAACAATACTATCATATGATTTAATATGGACCACCCAAATGATGTTGCCATCTGGTAAGGTAAATTTTATTTTGGATAGAGAGGGTGAAGTTGTTGAAATGCGCGTTTTTGTGGATAATCCCGATTTCGATTTTTCCGAATTGAAGCTATTCAAAGTAAAAAATAAATAGGGTGTTCGCAAGTTCAAAGAATTGCTTATATTTGCACCCTCAATTTATGAGGATGGCACTGTAGCTCAACTGGATAGAGCATCTGACTACGGATCAGAAGGTTTGGGGTTCGAATCCCTACAGTGTCACAAGAAAAACCCCAAGTAGCTCTTGGGGTTTTTTGTATCTTTTCGTATTATTTTTCAATAAATCAATTCTAATGTCAGCAATTAATCTAACAGAACTTTTTAGTACGCGAGTATTTCGAATACCAGATTACCAGCGCGGGTATTCATGGGGGGAAAAACAGTGGGTAGAATTATGGGATGATATTGATGAAATTCAATTCGAAAACGGTGAATTTAAAAAACATTACACCGGGGGGGAGTTTTGCAATTGATGCAATGGAATGCAGAATAGGAGGGAAAGGTCATCATTACATTCAACCTGCTTGGGATGTTGGATTCCGTTTGTTTATGAAAATTAAAGAGCCCAGTTAATAGGAGTCAACGCAATTACTGACGTATGAATGAATCCATTAGAATTTTGTGATTTTCGCCTCTGTCCTTCGGTTCAAATACATGTTCTCTGGTGAGTCATTCGGGTACTTGGGCTTCAGTTCACCGTAACCGACACATGTAATTCTCGATTCAGGAATACCCTTTTTGATGACATAGTTTTTGATTGCGAGTGCTCTGTTTTTTGATAATGTTTCATTGTGTTTTTCGTCACCATCAGAATCGGTGTGTCCGCCCAATTCAACATATAAATTCGGATATTTGAGCATGAAGTCTACAAAATCATTCAATTCACTTTCAAATTCAGGTTTAATGGCGTATTTATCCTTGTCAAAAAGGACATTCAATTCAATGGACTCTCCAATCGCAAAATCGTTAAAGTACATCTTTTCATGATTGAAGACTAAATTGTCTTTTTTAAGAGTTGTTTTTAGTATTAAACTATCTCCGAACATACAAGGAGTAAAACTAATTTTGAAGTTGTTGTTTATTCTGTGGTATATGTGGTTGAAAATGTTTCGAAATTCGTCCGTTTTGTAAATGTTATCATAATAACCACCGGTCTGATTACTGATGTTGCGCAAATAATTCTCATCAACATATTGACCAAATCCAATGGTGTTTATAGCTATTTTTAATTTTTTCGCGTGCTGCAATAGGGAGTCAATACTTGTAACAAAGGAGGATGAATTCTCGCATCCGTCGGTGATTAGTATAATTTGTTTGTCTTTAATTTTTGAAGAGGCAAGTGTCTCAAGACCCATGTGCAGTGCATCTTGAATGGCCGTTGCACGACCGAAGTTGGTTAGTCCATAAGTTGGTCTCACCTGATTGCGAATCACATTTAAATCTCTGCTTGTTGTTGGTTGTGAAACGAAATTGTCGAATTTGATTATACTAATTTCATCATCCATGTGTTTCAAGGCAAGTGCTGAGTCCAATTGAGCTTGCATAATTGATGCTCTTTCATCTCCCATTGATCCGCTATGGTCAAGAATAAATGCAATGGCCATGGGGGTTCTGTCTTTCTGATTTTGAACGCTAAACTTGTAGTTCTTGACTTTGCATCCTTTGGATCCTTTCTTGAACATCTGAACTTCGATGATATTCTTTTTGCTAATTTCATTGAAATATGCATCAGTAGTTTCATTGTAAAAGCTATATGATACACTGCCTTGGTCAGATGAAATGCGGCCGTTGTATGACTCAAATCTCCAATTAGATGTGTCTAATTCTGTTTTTTGAAGTTGACTAGGTCTTTCTTTTGTATTATAACTCTGTGGAGGAGGTGAGTCCATCACGAAACTCTCATATTTCGTTCCGTTTTTTATAAATGTAGGACTTCCTTTTTCTGATTTATTGGAAGGGAGTTTTGAGGTCGTTCCGCATGCTTGAAACAGCAGAAGACTAATAGAAATGAATAAATGAAATTTGAATGTCGAGAATTTAATCATGGTAATGAGCTATGTAGCAAAGTTAAAGAATTTACTTCTTTCTAAGAGTCCTTTTCGAAACTGTAAATCAATCAATCCAAATAAAACCCAAAAGTACATCCCTTGCCCTCAGTTGAGCAGACCTCCAATTCCGAGTTGTGTCGTCTGAGAAATTCAAGGCATTATTTTTCCTTGAAATTAAATGGTAAGGATTTTTTTTATTGAAGAGAAAAAGTATATTCTACTTCACTCTCAATTTTTGTCCTATTTGAATTTTGTCAGTTTTCAATTGATTTAATTTTTTTATTTTAGATACTGTTGTTTTATTCTTTTGAGCAATGCCAGAAAGGGTGTCCCCTTTTTTTACGGTATAGTATTTTTTGCTTCCTGTCTCTGTTTGCTCTTGCTTGGGTAAAACCGGATCTGGAGCTTTTAATAATTCAGTGTACTTCTTAACAGGCAAGCGAAGTTCAGTCAAGTCGTTATTCGCATCCAAAGCATTGAGTGTGGTTTCAATACTTTCAAACAACAACCGTCCTTTGATCTCATATCCTTTTTTGGTTAAATGAATGTAATCGCTCTGCGCAAAGCCCTTTTCATGCCAAAAACGAATTTTCTTGTAGCCGCCCGATAAGTCATAAAAATTCCAGTACAACGAATTGGTCACTTGAGCCATGGAGTCAACCACTTCATTGAAGCGTATACCCGCATCTATATATTTTCCTTTTCGATAGAGATCTTGCATGGATGTGAATACGATGGAAACTTCTGGATTTATTGCCTTGAATTTGGTCACAATCTCATGAACATATCTGGGAATATTTTCATCCATGGTATTGGTATAAAGAATGTTGTTAGTTCCAAAATCAATGATAACCACATCTGGCAATAGATGTGGGGCTTGATCTTCTAACTTTTCAAGTGATAATACGGATTGAAATTGCGAAGCACCTACTCCAAATGCTTCATACAAAATACCCTGCTTTACCTTGTGCTCTATGTTTATTCCATAGCAGGTAAGTATTTCCTCTATTTCCGAACTTCCGTTGCGCTGCACCGAAACACTTTTGATCTCATCTTCGAATACAACTTCTAGAAACGCCTCTCCAAAATGGCTTTGAATGGTGTCTTTGCTCACGTGTTTCACTATTTTCTGATTGATGAGTAGATCAAACTCTGGCGTCATTTGATTGATATCTAAAAAGCATTGCAACCGATATAACTCCTCTGGAAGTGCTGCATTCATGGTAATGGTGAAGCTTGCCGAAGTGTCTGTAGTGCTTACGGTCATGCCGCGCAATCCGAGCGGAATTTTTGGAGGCAATTGAAAACTTTTTGCGTAGGTCCATTCGCCAGTGTGTGAGGTTTTACTGTTGATGCTGTTGTAGGTATTTGCAGCAGAGAAAGGAAAGAAAAAACCCGGCCCCGCACTGCCAAATTTTTCATGCAGGTAATGGCTGGCAATGCCAGTGACAATCTCACCTTGAATGTGGCTTGCACCATAATGATAAATGACTGTTCTTCCTCCGTGCTTGCTTTTCTCCATGTTCTTTTTGAATAGCGCAGCCGCATGATTCGTTGAAAATTGAATGCATCTGTAATTGGTATCTATGCCCAAAAGTTGAATGCTCTCTTGGTAGTTTTGACCACTGAATTTTAGAGTCAAAATAATGAATCCGAATAATATGATTTTAGTCTTCATTGCTCACTTTTCTTTTCGTTTTCGTTCTGAATTTCCTCGCTTTCTTTTTCTTGGGTAGGCACTTCTACATTTGATTTTGTATACGGTTTATTTAACCCCAAATTTCGCATCATGCCAATGGTACCTCTGCTCATGGCGCCATACATGCCCATTCCAAAAATGAGATCAGTGACTTTGTTGTCTTGAATCAGCGTCATGAGGTTGTGCTTCGAATACCGAAAATCAACCACGTAGATTTCTTCAAAATGGCTCACCAAATAAACAGCAAAAGCATTGCCCATGGAATTTTTAATGACACATGCTTTGCGTCCATTTTTTATGCTTGTTGTTATTTTTTCTAGCGGATAATCACCCGATATGAAACAGGTGTAACCAACAGCTCCACTAAATAGCAAACATTTCTTTCCGTTTTCGAATCCAGATTCTCCATAGCGAATACTTTCTGAACTCACCTGGGGCTTATATATTTCCAAGGTGTCTGGATGCTCTTGCACGCTCGGGTCTCGCGTAAGGTCATAAAGTGAGCCCAGGAAGACACCTCTTTTTTCATAAATCATTTCTGAACGATCTACGGGAGTGAAGCCCGCCGCTTTGCTGAAGGCTACATATGCATGGTAAGCACCATTGGCGGTCCAGTGGTGGTCTGTTCCAAAAAATAGTTTTTCGTTTCTGTGTGCATTCATTTCAGCCATGACATCGGCAAACTTGACATTACCGTTCAGGTGATCGCGAATGGCCAACAACGTAGCTTCATTTTTTCCGTTCAAATGCGCATATTGTTCATCGGGAATGTATGCGCTCGAGAGAGGGGCTACAGCAGAATAAACTTGAACACCCGGTAAGGCATTCGCATAGTCATTGAGCATGGTAGCAAAAACGGGCGACACGGCGGTTGAGCCCGAGTTCAAAGTGAATACCGCTCCATTTAGAATAATCATTCCTCCAGAATAGGCATCGTTGAAATCATTCAGTGATGTGTTGCTTGTATCTGAACCTGCAAGCCCCTGCTCCATTCCCGCTTGAACCACAACCGTGCGTATTTCATTTTCGAAATGTAAACCCATGTTGTAGCGAATGGTGTTGCTCAATGCAAGCAATTCATCTCGTCTTGGAAATTGATCATTCACATAACTGGAAATTCCTCTGAAATAGGCACCGCTTAAATATGTGCTATCTGTTAATGCAGGCCATTGCGCCAGTTTTCTTTTTTCCGATTCTGAAATCTCTCTTTTCTCTGCAAAGAAAAACGCCGAAGACACGCCAAGTATTAAAATGGCCTGAATGAAAAGTGTAATTTTTTGATACATGTTAGAATCGGAAATAAATAAAGGGGTTGTATGTATCGTCTATCAACAAAATGGTTCCCAATGCAAGAAATACAAGATTGATAATCGGAGCCGCGTAAAAGTATATTCGATTGGACCAATTTGCTATTTTCGATTGATTTGTAAACATCTCATTCCAGGGAATGCAGAATGCAATGGCTGTTGCAAAAAAGAACATGTAGCCCACCAAATCATTTTTTAAATTCATAGACACGGCATGTTCGGAGTGAAATAATGTAATAACAAAACTTTTTAATTTTTCGAAATCCACGTAGTAGAAAATGGCCCTGCTGAATACAATCAGTACAAGCGTATAGCTGTGTTTAAAGAGTCGTGGGGTTACTTGCAGTGGGCGTTCAAGTAATTTTTCAAGAATCATGCAGCATCCGAAAAACGCACCCCACAATACAAAATTCCAACTGGCTCCGTGCCAAAATCCAGTGAGCAACCAAACAATAAAAATATTTCTCAATTGATTGCTGCGATTGCCTCCGAGAGGTATGTATACATAATTTCGGAAGAATCTTCCCAATGACATGTGCCAACGCTTGTAGAAATCTCCAACAGAAGTGGCCGCGTACGGATGATTGAAATTCTCATGAAATTCAAAACCAAATAATCTTCCAAGACCAATGGCCATATCTGAATATCCGGAAAAGTCAAAATAGATTTGAATGGAGAAGAGCGTAATTCCGAACCATGCTTCCGGAGAAGAGAGTGTTAAAAATTGTAGATCTAAATATTTTTCCACTAAAATGCTCGCTGTATTGGCAATGACGACCTTCTTGAATAGGCCGAGACAAAACCGATTCACACCACTCCAAGCCAGGCTCAAGGTTGTTTTTCTAAAATGGATTGCATTTTCAATTTCACTGTAACGTACAATAGGCCCAGCAACCAAATGCGGAAACATACTCACATATACCATGAAGTTCAGTAGGTTTCGTTGCACCTGACTGTGACCGCGGTACACATCAAGCAAATACGAAAGGGCAAGGAAGGTGTAAAATGAAATTCCGAGTGGAAGAGTAATTCCCGGTTTAGTAAAAGCGGTTCCGAAAATCCAATTGGTGTTATCAACGAAGAAATCGGCATACTTAAATGTCATCAATAAACACAAATTCAATACAATTCCAACGACCAATGCGAGCTTCGATTGTGGCTTCCCCCTAAACCTGCTCATCCACAGTGAGACAACGAAATTCAGTACACTTGAAAAAAGAAGTAAAGTGAGCCAAATGGGTTCACCCCACGAATAGAAGAGCAAAGAGAACAGCAGTAAGATGCTGTTCTTCCAAGTCATGCTTGGAATTAAAAAATAGGCAATTAGTGATGCGGGTAAGAAAAAGTAAATGAAAATGAGGCTGGAAAATACCATTTGTTTTTGGGGGGGATAATATGCGTGTATCAAAGTAAAGAAACGTTGTTCAAATCATTTGTGATTGTGGAATGAGATATACACATTGCATTTTTAACTTTGTGCTATGGATGCGAAATTTCAAATTGGTGATTTTGTTCGTTTTTTGAACGATGAAGGGGAGGGGTATATCGTACAATTTCCCACTGAACACATTGCCTTGGTTGAGGATAGCAGCGGATTCGCTTTTGAACATGAAATTGCAGAGCTTGTTCTTGTTCCCAATCAACAAAAAGAAATGCAGCAATACAACAGCATTGTTCCGAGTACCAGAGAAATGTTAGACCGCAACATAGACTCTGAGGCTGTGCGTGTTGCCGCACGCGATTTTAAGTCGCGTTATAACGACAGAGCTTCAAGTGAATTTCCAAACTCAGGGCAAGATTTTGAAGTTGATTTACATATTCACGAGCTCATGGATCACTATTCCAACATGAGCAACGGCGAAATAGTTGAAGTGCAAATGCAACATTTCGAGCGCATGTTGCGCATAGCTGAAGAACGCAAGGTGAAGAAAATAATTTTTATTCATGGCGTTGGTCAGGGAGTGTTGCGTCAGGAAATTCGACAACACCTGCGCATGTATTATCCGCAGTGTGAATTTTTAGATGGAAACTATCAGAAATACGGACACGGTGCAACCGAAGTTCGATTTAGGAAATGAGCATGCCGTTGGGGATAACATGCAACAATTGTGAGCATATGACGTCTTAATCTGAAATATGTTTGAGTCATGAGGTGCCTTTCTTTTTGCAAGTGCTATATTGTAGTATGTATGATCATTGCGTTGGTTTTGAATCTCAATGCACGCGCACAATACACCGCTAACGCGCTGCACAAAAAGAATTGGACCAATTACGGAGTGGGGCTCACTACTTCAGATTATCTCTCTTATCACTTGCTGGCTTCGCGAACTGTTTTTGGTGAGACCGTCTCTTCAACCACGCGATTTTCATACAACCAAGAGCTCATTGAAGGACCGAATGACAGCATCTATTTTCGTAAAAATAGAAATGTGGAATTGGGGGTTTTGTGGGGGAATGGCTGGGCACACAAAAATGTTTACATGCATATAGCTGCAGGCATGGGTGTGAATGTGCGCATGTATGGCGATAGTGCGCAACAAGTGCTGAATCAATTCAATTATAAGGTGGGAATGACCATTGGTGTTCCAGCGCAATTGGAATTGGGATGGAATAAAAAAGAACATGGCTTTTGTTTGCTTGTCACTGGCAATTGGAATTTCCGAGAACCCTATTTGGGTGCTTTGATTTGTTATTCACGAAGGTTTAAATTGAAAGAGAAATGACAGACATTGTCTCCTTGGCTTGGACCATGGGTACTAAATTCAATACGCCATGAATAAAAAATATGTTTGTCTACTTGCTGCACTTTTATTTGCTTATGCAGGGAGTGCACAATTGTTTTTCAGAGGAGGCGTGTCTGCTCTAGAGCATGAAGACATTCGTTCTGGGTTGGATTCGATGTTCGTCTTGAATCAAATTGAAAACCCCACACTTCAACCTTTGCAGTTGGGTTACCAAACATCAATGGGGTATTTAATTACCTTGCGAAAAGAGCGTAGCTTGTTTGTTGCTCCCCTGTTGGGGTTCTCGCAAATGAATACACGGTTGTTAACAGCCGATTCCATTTCAATACAGTTTACAGGAATTCAAGCAGGGTTGAAATTGTTTACTGGACCACGATCGTGGTTCGATGTCTACAGTCCAGGTCCGGTTGGAAATAGGCTCATGTTGGCTCTCGATATAGGTGTTGCTGCAGCTGAGCAGCGAATTGATTTTCAGGGCAGGTCTTTGGAAAAGAAAATGCGATCCATTGCGCCGTACTGCGGTGGAGAATTATCATATCGCTTGTTGGTATTGGGCAAAAGATTGGTCATGTCGCCTTATGTTGGAGCAGTAGCATACTACAACCAACGATTTCAGGATGCGGCAAAATTCTTAACGCATGAGCAGCGATTCAACGGATTCCCGACCCAAACATTGAATTGGAATTGGCAGGTGGGATTTGAGTTTTGCTGGTTGTTTTCGAAGAAAAAAATACCTTACAATATTTAGATGAAAATTCGTTCTATGGGTATGAAAAAAATACTAATGTGTTGGCT